>JAABVA010000090.1_pt1 | contig 113024 bp, 109 predicted proteins | sample 5560331 | NCBI WGS metagenome assembly JAABVA01 (sample SAMN12812661, study PRJNA571458) | rock metagenome | isolation source: Antarctica rocks | place: Antarctica: Victoria Land, Mt New Zealand sud | collected 2016-01-07
CGGCTGATCACCGACCATGTCACCTTTGCGTACCTAACGGACGTGTACGTGCTGCCGGCGCACCAGGGGAAGGGGCTGGGGAAGTGGTTGGTTGGGTGCGTGGGGGAGGTGCTGGAGGGGATGAAGGGGGAGTTGCGGAGGGCGTTGTTGATTACGAGTAAGGGGGAAGGGGGGGAGGGGTTTTATGAGAAGGAGTTGGGGATGAGGAGGATGGAGGGGGAGGGGGGGTTGGTGGTTATGAGTTTGAGGGGGGAGGGGAGTTGTGTTTGAGGTGGGGGCGGGAGGGGGATGGTCGGGGTTGCAGGCTGGGTCAAGACAGGTGCGGAAGAGCCATTCGCGTAGGAGGCGATGTTTGAAAGAGCTGTAATGTGACATTTATGATCTGGATCCGAAGGTTATTAATAGCAAGCTAATCAATCTGCTTGCAGCACCCCAAGTTCCAGCGGAAATGGTCCTTGTCTTGCCAGAACCATTTGACTGTTGCGTACTTCCGAGGCTCATGATCCTTGTCCAGACTTGGACACATTCCCCTTTGCAAACCGCAAGCAGAAATTGACCATCGGAGTGTCACATCCTTCTCGTTCGTTAGCTTCATAGGTTCTGCATCAAATACAATGCTTGTACTCCTCAGTCGTTTATGACAGCGGAAATTTGATGGAGTATGGGCGAATCGCTTACAGTCCGTAATCAAACCACAACCTCTTGCGCCAACCGTCACTCTCCTTCCACCAGTCCCTCATATCTAGACAAACCCCTTTCTGATATCCTTCGGGCAGAGCGCGCTCTAACATCCGTTTGGCGTCTGACTCTTCTAGATCATCCCACAACGTGAGACCTGAATTTGCCCTCGCACGTCCAATCTCTTTGCAGTCCGTCTGGAGCCGCCGCAGTAGCCAATATCTTGGGTGGCCCTTTGGATTGTGACGGCGCAAGTCTTCACGTAGATGTATCATAACAGTGATCAGCACTCTTGGGAAATACGGCAAGGCCTTGAGAAGTGACAACTTCTCGAGAACGTGTATTTTGCCGTCCAAGTTGATATGAAACTCCGAGATTTTCTGGCAGATTGAAGGTGGTAGGCTGTTGATAGACACCCGATCGTTTGCGGCACTCCAAATCAAGTTTTCAAGTTTCGGCCAAAACACGATTTTATTCATGCCGTAGAGGACATCGTATGCCTCATCGTTGACCAGTCTACAGGTCCGGAGAAATGCCGTGCTGGCCTTCGGAAGCTTGTACACACCCGTAGTAGGAAAGCTAGGCGCTTTTCTGTCCATTTGTGATAACTGGATGGTTTGCTTTGTCGGATATAGCTCCTCATAGATCAAGCGACGGATATCGAATGGTAGCGTCATGAACGGAAACGGCTTCAAGTCTGTGGAAATCTGCGACATGTTCGACTTCTCCGAGTTCTTTCTATGAAGCGCAGATCCGAAGGTCTCAGAAGTGAAAAATCCCTGAGGCGTGGAACTATCGCTTGCGAACTGTGAGTATGCAGAACCAATAGCTTGGATTTTCTCTCCACACCTTGATTTCAAGCCATCAACAATTTCTTTGTGAGAGTTATGGGACTCCATAGCCGCTAAGTTGGTAGAGATCAGAGTGCTAGATTAAAGATGGCAGAGGAGGAACTAGGTACTAGAGAAAACGGAGCCGGTGATGAGTGTCTGAGGTTGAGAAAGGCAGACGACGGAGTATCTGGCAGTGGTATTGTCTGCATTCACACGGTGAATGTTTCATTGTGGCAAATGAACATCACCTATTTTGCCATCTTGTTCACTTTAGCACTGACATATTTGTGTACCCCTCAGAATTCCATCCGCTTGACTGTCATCTACTTACAATTCACCACTCTGAAATACTCCAGGAAATATAATCAAAGGACATTCTTTCGTGGCTTTTGAATAAATGCATGGCAAAACTACCCTAGATACGTTGACGAAAGGAATGACAGCGGAAGGGCCGAGTCTGGAAAGCCAAGTCAAATGGAGAAGATTTCATGTCAATTCACCTGCACGGATGCTGTGTGACAAGATGAGAAGCAAGATAAATATTTATGAAGGCGAACAGCTGTACTATTATAAAGAGGCATGAGTTAATCGTCTGGAAGTCTTTACGTATTTTAAAATGAGCGGAATTCGCGAGGTCTAAAGCAAAAAGCCGTGGTTCTACGCTAGTGCTTCTGCAAAAAGATTGAGTGGAAATTTAGCTCATCTATTCCTCAAACATACACCTCTCTAGCTCTTTTTCACCAGTCGAAGCCTTCAATTAGTCGATCTTAGAAGCAGGCCCACTCTCCAGGACCTTACCTTCCCTAAGCACCACCCGAAAATTCGCATCCTTGACCGCTTCCAGCCTGTGCGCGATAGTTATGACGGTACTAGATGATAGTTCCTCCCGGAGAACCTGCTGGATGCGGAGGGAGGTTGCGTGATCGATGGAGGCGATGGCCTGAGGTTTAGGGATTAGCCATTGGGAAGGTTCATAACGGTGAAAGAAGAGATAGGAGAGAAGGGAGTGGAAGCGGCTCAAAGGGGCCAAAAGTGGAGGAGTAGACAGATGACTAAAGAAAAGATGAGTGGACTACAAGAATTGAAAAAAGCTACTAGCTCATCGAAATTAACATACCTCATCTAATATAATGATAGCACTCCTCCTCAACACCGCTCTCGCCAGTCCTACAAGTTGTCGTTGTCCCTGGCTTAGATTCTTACCACCAGTATCGATCTGAGTAGACAGCGTCCATTCGTAATCGCCGCAGACGCGAGCGAGGACGGCTTCACAGTCGACGTTAGAGTGTTCTTTAAGGGGATCGAGATTTTGGCGCATGGTGCCGGGGAAGAGGACGGGATCTTGGGGAAGGAATGTTATGCGGTTACGTAGTGCTTGGACATTGACAGCCGAGGTGGCAATGTTGTCGATCAGGATTCGGCCCGATTCAGGAATGACTGTGGCGAGGATAGAAAGAGCAAGAGTGCTTTTACCGGACCCAGTTCGTCCAAGTATAGCAGTAGTAGACCCTCCGGGAATACGCAGAGACACGTTCTGTAGGACTGGATCTAGATGCGGCGCATACCGAATGGTGACATTTTCGAAAACAATGTCTCCGGCAGACGAGGGCCACCAGGCTGGCGGGTCAACATTTCCTGGTGGTTCTTGTTCTAAGTGCAGCAGCTCAACCACTCTCTCTACGGAAACAAAGTCCATCTGAAGGTCGCCGTATTTACGGCATAGAATATGTGTAGCAAAAACGACTGCCAACGTGGTCAGACTATTGCAGTAGGAAGGAATCCCCATTTCGACTTACAGCCAGATGACGCAGTGAGAGCGAACGCTGTTAGGCCGGGAGACACATTCGTATGAATTGCGAGTAGTGTGAGAACAAGCGTAGAGGAAGCCGACAGAATGTCGAAGCGATACGTAATCCAAGCTTGGAGACTCCTAGACGACATTAGTAATAGTCACAGGGCTTATCTAAGAAGACAACGAAGCTGACGACGAGTGGATAGCCATAACCTTGGTGTTGGGTAGTAAAACTGTAGCAAGGCCACTTACCAGTAAAAATGGTCCATCTTTTGAAATGTGTCTACCACAGTAATGACCCTATCTTGGAATCGATTCTGGGCACAAAAGGCTGGAATGATAGATGTAAGCGGTTAATTGCGTTCTCATAATGTGCACTTACCTCGGACTGTCGTCAAACCCTCAAGCAAGGCGCCGAAGTTTGACATCAGTGGGCTTAAAGAGACCATCTACATTCGAAGACTTAGCTCTACCCAATTTCACTTGATGCATAGAACGAATCATGTACATACCTCTAGTCGCCGCAGGCTCTGCGATGAAGGCAGATATTGCAGAAAAACAAACACGAATGCAGCTGTTAGAGCTAAAGAAAATATCAGAAACACAGGTGTGATCGACGCAATGACGACGAGTGAAGACGCCCAATATATTGAGATCCAAGCAACATCATTGAACTGCTGACTGATGTTACCATCAACAGTACCGATATCCGAGGTTAATCGATTCATCAATCGACCAATAGGCGTAACATCGTAGAAGCGAAAAGTGGCATGGCTCACACTGCCCATGATGTCTCTAAACATCTGGCTTGCTGCCGAGAATATGATGATCTGCATAAAGCCTTGTGAAATGATTAGCATGACGGCCTGAGCAGTAGCAAGTAGAAAGAACCCGAGTAGCCATGGTGTGATGTTGACCTCAGGAGACGGTAACCTGTCGAAGAAACCGGAAGAGCTTTCTGCTGGAGATCTATCATAGGCCTCACCCCATTCCTTGAGGAACCATGTCTCCCCAACGCTGATGACGCGATACACTGCTAAGAGGCAGAGTAAGACGGCCCACCATTTGAGTTTTCCTGCTTTGATGTATTCCCAGTAGACGGAAGCTTTGACACCACCATGCTTTCTATGCTCGTCGTCCATGAACTTATCCGGGACGTCGAGCTCGTCCTGTTCTTCGTTACCCTCTTGGTTCGTACTTTCAATAGACTCGTGCGATTGTGTTTTGCTGAAATCCTTTAGAAGCGAAGCATCGGAGTTGAGAATCCGAGCTTGGCCTTCGGAAACCGCGACAGTCTGCTTTGACAAGCCATGGCATAGCTCCGTGCGATGGGTAACGAGGACAACCGTCCGATTCTTGAGCAAGGAACCCCCAAAGCATTTTCGAATAATCGTCTCTGCGGTGTGATGATCTAACGCCGACAAAGGATCGTCAAGAAGAAGAACTCGCGCTTGGCTGTACACCGCTCTGGCAAGTGCTACGCGGGCTCTCTGCCCACCGGACAGTCCAATGCCGTTCTCTCCAATATTTGACAGGTCACCATGATTGAAGCTAGCAAGATCTTGACTCAACGCGCAGTCATTCAACACTTGCTTGTAGCGAGCCTCCTCATATGGACACGAGAAGAGGATGTTCTCTCTTATATTCATGCTCTGCAGCCAAGGAGATTGGGCGCAATACCCAACCATTTCATCTGGTCGTACGACTTGACCGCTTAGCGTGTCAAGTTCACCAAGTAAAGCCTGCAACAGAGCTGTTTTACCTGCAGCGACCTTGCCGCAGATAACTGTTAGTCCAATGGGAAAGCTAAGGTTGATGTTGTGAAGTACGCTGCGAGAGGTGCCCGGCCAAGCAAAAGTAGCATCTTGTAGAATGAATTGGGCTTCTTCTGAGACTTGTGGCATCTTCTTTTCCTTCTTGTCAATTTTGTCAGGTTCACTCATAAAGTCCTCTATGCGGCCGACAGCAATGTAGGCATTCAAAAGCACAGTGATCAAGCCGGGAATGTCACGAAGACTGTTTTCAAGCATGCTAAACAACTCGAGAGCTGGGAAAGCGATTTCAATTCGCAATGGTTGGCCAGCCAGGGCGGTGTATGCATAGAAAGCAACGACTGGAAACATACCACTGGCGTATGTGTTAGTGAAGCTGATCATGATGCCCCAAATCCTAGCGATCATAAGATATCGCAATTCTTGCTGCCTCGATTCCATTATCTGATTTCTCCAATAATTTTGCCATCCGTACCAACGTAAATGCCGAATGGCTTCGACAAATTGGTTGGTTTTCTGAAGTCTGCTATCGGTAGCGCTCCTGCGCTTCCTTTCCCAGCGCAACATCATTCGGGTGATTAGAGCGTTTATTAGTTGAGCTACAATCACTGTCAAAACACCTATCAAGCAAGGCCATCCGATGAGCCTCCATATCAGCACGACGGACAATATCAACCCAAGTGGTTTGGTAATGAGCGATGGAAATTCCCAAAACCTAATAATATCGTTGTCAGCGCAGAACTTACGGAGAAGGAAGAAGCCTGACCTCTGTGCAACCTCATAAACATCGTTACTGTTATCGAAATCAGAAAATTATCATCACGAGACATCGAGTATCTTACCGCATTAGATTCAGAATCTTGCCCATTGACGCTGGCTGTTTCAGTGGAATCTTTTTCGGACGCGATGAACCATGCATCCAAGCAGACAGCCTCTTCCAGAGGATCTTGGGATAGGCCTTTGGTTTTGCTGGTTCTGACAGAGATCCGTCAACGTCTGCGTCAGGTTTCTCTGCCGGTTGTGCATGGGCACCAATAATTTTGCGGGACAAGGTCTTTTCATAAAGCATGGTAATCATTTCCCCTCTTGATCTCTCGTAACCGCGTCTACTGAACCAAAGGCCAAGTGCATATGATTGAGCACCAATGAGTCGGACAACCAACCGTAGCACAGCATATACAATGGCATTAGTCTTGAGTGCGTCAGAGCCTTTCATAGAACGAAGTAGCCCTTGTAGTAGCACAGGAGCAGCGTAATCTATCTCAAAAATCAGCTGATTCATCCCGCAGTTACAAATTTATTTACTTTTCACTTACTTGCTACTAATTCTAGAATTCCGAGGGATGTCGTAATCACACAGTCAATGCCATTCGCCATAAGGAGTCGTTTCACTACAGAGCCTTGTAAGTCCCGGAAATTATCATGTAACTTCCGGTGTTGAAATTCAAAGCCGAGACTCCAGACGTCTTCATCGTTCAACTGCCTTGCAGATGCTAAGGCTATGAGAGGTGACATCCATGATATGGTCAAGAATTGCCAAAGAGTCATGTTGTCCTCTGGAGTCCGAAGCTCATGAGTCGGGGACTCAAACGGCTTACTTATTTCTTTGTTTGGCAGCTCAGGGTTCCGTAATGGCATACGGAGGATGATGGTCATGGCACTAAGCGCTGTTAAGATTTCCAAAGTTGCGGGGATATCTTGAATCCCGAACTCGGAGCGGGCATGTACATGAAGAGTAATCTGAGTCGCCAACTCGGCAGTTATGATTGTGAGTAGTCCAACAGGAGCTGTCTTTGGTCGGTCGGTGGCAGCTATGAGGCATGCTATGATCTGCGTGACTCTGTAAGTGGTAGTCTTTCCTTGTATGAAGGTGCATTACCCAAGACGCGGCTAAATACAATGCCTCCATGTGGAAAACTGGATACATCGCCATTACTAGCTGCAGCGTAAGCCCAGCGAGACATACTATCAGCAAAGCGAGGATTGAGTGCTCCTGATGTTTCTTGGCGTCCGACTCTAATACTTCTGGCATATCATTGAGCTCCTGGACAAACGGCCTTGTCCATTTGGGCCGATGGCGTAGAGAAGGCCGGAGTACATAGGTGGTCAAGACGCAAATCGCTATGATTAATGGGAGGACTGATATGGATGGCAGAGGAAATTTGTCCGCAGGACCCAAGGTTTGGCCCTGTATAACCCGGTTTTAGTAGAAGTACAGAATATTTGGGGAAAGCCATAGCATATCGTACCCAGAACCAGTGATAGAGAGGATACGTCTCCTTCCGAAAGGAGCTATACCCTTCATCATCCTGCAGCATCATGTAATTACTGGGCGTGGCCATGATCCAGTGGCGAGACTAGGGAGTAGAACTTGTGTGTGCAGGTCTGACGGTTTCAGAAATTTGGGATGTATCCCGGAGAAGGAGATAAAGCACCCAACAATGAGCGTGTGCAACGCAGTTGCAACTACAGAATGGAAATTCTGTTTGTATGAATTCCCTTGCAGTGACGCATCAAACCATATTTTGGACAGTGATCACTTCATGTTTCTGACCGTTAGCTCCAGCCCTTTGCATCACAATGCAGCCAATTCGCCCAAATTCGCATGGGAGCTAGCAATTATTGCACGAACAGACGTATGCTACAGCTTGATTTTATTCTGGACATGCCGTTAAGATACGGATGAGACTCATGTGTGCCTGTTCATGAACATAATGCGTAACTCAACCATGGATTCTACCGCTTGGAGAATTGTACAGTAGCCTGCAGAGTGCAGGGCTCGTGTAGTGTGCTGCCCAGATAGAAGGTACCCTTGTCCGAGTTCTGTGCATACTTCATTTGCGAGGCACAATTTGTCAAGGTAGGCACGTAGGGTGGCCCACGAGAATGTGTTTGCCTCAGGACCTTAGACGTGCGGGGCTAAGCCCCTTCGAGTTAGCTCTGCTTACTTCGCGAGCTCAGTACAGCATATCTGAGCGCAGAATCCTTCATTTTTGCCAAATATTGATTAACTTTGATGTATTTACATACGAAGTTTCAAGTTAACTTTGCAATGCATCACGTCGGCATTTCGGGGAGGCAGTTCGCAGAATTGATGTTGCTAAAACAGCCTCAAGCAACACATTGTGGGCTGATTTCTGGCCCGGGGCTAGCCTCGGGCTGGTAAGAAGGCATATCAGCAACTTCGTGCTCATTCGAGTAGCAGCATGATTCAGTGTAGTGGTATCAGACCTTTGGCACCGCGGCTTCTCTTTGAAATACCTCATATGCATAGCTGCTGACGATGCCTGAAGAGATGATACTGAGCACAGGACAAGTCTTCCGAGGACGCTATGCAACATATCGCCTCCTGAATGCACTCCATGCGCCAACGGTATTCAAAGCACAAGTGCTGGATAGCCTCACGGTCAAATCAGAGTTGTAATTTATGCTGACTGTTGCAACATACGATATGCTAGCTTACTAGTATCCAGTGCGGTGGTCAAAACAGCACTGGAGCCCACCAAGAAGGCCTTAAGGCGAGAACGAAATAACTACCTCATTCCTGGGATTCGCTCGAGCCCGTACATCCGCAGTCAGTATGACATCCTTGAACGCGATCTGCATTCTAGTGAAGATCCGCCGCAAGCAGATGAGACGGCCACAGCTCCGCCTGGTATGGTCTTCGAGTGGATGGAGTACGACTTATGGCAAGTGCCGTCTAAACGGTTTCGACGAAATTCTGTCCTCCCAAAAGTCATCTCTAGATCAGTACTGTCGGCACTTGCTCTTCTCAAGACACAGTACAACGCAATTCATACCGGTCGGCACATGATCTCTTCCTCTCGTAGCAACTACTGACTAATTAGATATTAACCCGAATAATATCTTCCTTTCTGGTATTGATAGCCCTTTACCTACCGTTAAAGTAGGAGACCTAGGAAATAGTGAGTCCCAGCAGTCTAATTACTAGCCTTGCTAAATATGCCAGTGTTCGAGGATGGATATAACGTAATGCGTCTCCAGAGTCTTGAGTGCCGTGCCCCCGAGGTATGGAGAGGTTTGGGTGTCTGGCATTCTTCGGACGTATGGTCATTTGGGATTACGGTATAACAGAGCCTCGATTTCATAGCGTTCATTGGCTAACAGTAAAGCTTGCGCACTGGTTGTCGCACTCCACCATCTTCGGCCCGCACGATAAGATCGTTCAAGATCTGACGGAAGCCTGGTGCATCGCCAAAATACGACGGCTTGTTGGGCCAATAGAGCCACCAGTCGACTCGAAATATGAAGAAGAATTTTCATTGGCAGAATATCTCGAAACGAGCACTTTCAGGCATCAGGACGATTCTTTGGAGAGGCAATTTATCACCGTTGGTACCTTGCGTCAAGAGCTCGAGAATATATCTGCTCCAAAGGTGTCTCCAGAGCTCTTGGACTTTATCGAATTCTTGCTTGTCTTGGATCATACGAAGAGACCAACAGCAGAGGAGGCGCTACAACATCCCTATCTTCACTATGATTCCCCCCTGGAAGCGGTGTCGAAGACATAACAGTATGTGATTAAATTCGTGATAGGAGTGCTCAAGCGACCATTTTCTATTCCTGATCTCTATGATTCAAATTGCTAATTCTTGGTGACATTCTTAAATTGAATCAAAGTTTCATTTCTAACCATCGAGATAGTTTTTAATGGACGTCCTAGGCTGGTTCTGTGACAATCTCGTTCTGCACAAGGTTTTGCATTCACCCAAAATATCATCCCATTATCACGAGTGCTAGTACGCATTGAATCGACTACTAAGCTCTTACTTAATTCCGCACGCTTATTCCCATGCTACTTCGAACCACTGGAAGACTGCTAAAGGTTAATGGGGTAATAGAAGTGTAACGCAGATGGAGACACTTACAGTCGTTGGAGAGTTATATTATATTAGGTTCGATTCCTAACAGCGCTGGTACAATGGTGTTGTGGTTGTCTTTCTTCTTTCTTACGGCATCCGTACTTGGATCATAAGGAACGTGTTTCCTAAATATTTCTTTTCCGTCATTGTCTTCGCCAGTAATTGTGGAGTGGACTCGAGGATCTTCTGGACTGGGATGCGACATGGAACTGCTATAGGATTAGCACCCAGATTTCCGACTGTGTCTCTGGCGTTCGCATACTGTACTACAACCCTGTCTGTGCGATTCTTTTCGTTCTTTGTCAACCCTAAATTGGATTCCGTGACCGTCGTTGAAACTTTGTCTACCGTCTTCTGAAGAACGGATATATCGATAGAGTCAATCTGGCGTTTCCAGCCGTCGCCTCGAACATATTCGGCCACGGCAATAGGAATCGTCTAGGGGCCAACGGCGATCTTTATCACTGTAAATGCGGATACAGCAGACATAGGATTCGATAGTAAAGGATGTTGACTTAGTTGAAGCAGGAGGACTTATTCCGTATATAGTTTTGATATATCAGAAACTTGATTGAATAAGACTGATGATTACTTGGGCATATGTGACCGCGTTTGAGTATTGATATTCTGGAGGAGATTTAGATGTTCAAGTGCTTCCCCTAGCCCTCTTTCCATGAGAACACCGGGTTCAATGGTTTCAAGTAGGATCTCTGAGCCGGACAACTGGATGGTTCCGGCAACGCGTCAGAGAGGTCTCCCTATTGATTGACGGCGCAGCCTCCATGCAGTGGACTATGCGGATGTGATACATGACAAGCTAGAGCATCCTTCCGAATGAACGTGTATGCTCTGTTGTAATAATAAGGGTGTGGATCGATTCGGCCTTGTTAATGGCGCAGCGGCATGATTGACAGCGGCTAGAGAGAACCTACCTTATTGCAGTGCGTTGCAAGAGTGTTTGAAGCGCAAGACTTTTATATAATGAAATACATTTCAAAAACATATATTTGCTTTGAATGATGTACTATGAAAGATATTGACTGTAGCGTAAATATTTAAAAAGTCTTTATATTCAAAAGTGACGAAGCAAATATTAATGTGATTGAAAATTTAATGACATTCTAAACTTTGAATGCTATCGAGATTAAATACCAAAAGAGGCTAGTAAGCGACGGAAGTGCGATAATGGACTAACCATATTGGGTGTGCTATCCGTAGGAGTTCCCGATGCAAGCCGAGTCCCTTCAACTCGATCGCATTCTACTCTGCTCTTCCAATATACAACATGATGGATAGGTAGCACAATGTCACTATGCTGCTCCAGAAAGGCCGCCTTCGTCCGCAGTCGATTCAATGCTATACTTTCACGTTACCCTTCCCAACCCCCACGCGGTCGAGCAAGATGGAGTTCGGTTTCCCAGCAGCCAGGCTCGGACCAGCAAGCCAAACCTATTCCCTGCTACTGGAACGCACTGACGGTTTCAAGCGTTCATTTTCCCGGCGCCGTAAACAGCAAGTTCACCACCAAGCTCTCCTTCGAGCGTCCCTCGACCCACCCTGCAATTCCCACCTATAGGGTGATGGACTCCGATGGAGTTATTGTAGATGCAGCCCGGGCGCCGGTAGATGTTAGTGATGAGGAGGTCTTGACGTGGTACAGAAACATGGTGACTGGTGCGTGCTCCTATGGAGGGAATGTGAGTGGAGGATTCATGAGGAAAGAGTAGCACTAAACGGGGGGTATTAGGACTATAGTCAGCATTATGGATGTCATAATGTTTGATGCTCAGAGACAGGGTAGGCTGAGTTTCTATATGGTGAGGCGGATCAGTCTGGCTTAAAACTGTCGTTAGGTCGGCAAATCTGACAATGTACAGGTGTCTGCAGGAGAGGAAGGTATAGCTGTGGGATCCGCATCCGCTCTGGTTCCCGAGGATGTCATCTTTGCTCAATATAGAGAAACTGGGGTTTTCAAACAGAGGGGTTTCACGCTTGAAGAATTCATGAACCAACTCTTTGCGAATAGCAAGGATAGCGGGAGGGGGCGCAACATGCCCGTTCATTATGGTAGCAGCAAGCTGAATATTGTGTGGTTCTCTTCAGATACCCTCATTTCCACGCTGAACCCTATTATAGCACACCATATCCTCCCCACTGGCGACCCAGATCCCCCAAGCTGCCGGCGCCGCATACGCCCTGAAGATCCAAGCTCTTCAGAACCCGAATATTGTTCCTCGTATCGTTGCCTGTTACTTTGGTGAAGGCGCCGCCAGCGAAGGAGATTTCCACGCAGCCCTCAACATTGCCGCTACCAGGTCATGTCCAGTTGTCTTCATATGCCGTAACAATGGCTACGCTATCTCCACGCCGACATTAGAGCAGTATCGAGGCGATGGAATTGCTAGTCGAGGTGTCGGTTATGGAATAGACACCATCCGTGTAGATGGCAACGATATCTTTGCCGTGCGGGAAGTTACCAAAGAAGCCCGAAAGTTGTCCCTTCAAGACGGCGGGAAGCCTGTTCTTGTCGAGGCTATGAGTTACCGTGTCTCGCACCATAGCACTAGTGATGATAGCTTTGCCTACCGTGCCAAAGTGGAGGTGGAGGACTGGAAGCGGCGGGATAATCCTGTGACTCGGCTGCGGAAATGGATGGAGAACAAAGGCCTCTGGGATGAGGAGAAAGAGAGAGAGGCGAGGTCAAGTATTCGAAAAGAGGTTTTGAAGGCGTTTGCGGCAGCGGAGAAAGAGAAGAAAGCGCCCCTGAGGGACATGTTTGCCGATGTATACGAGGAGTTAAGCGAGGAAAGCAAGGCGCATATGAAAGAGCTCGGTAGGATACTGGATACGTATCCGAATGAGTATGATGTCGAAGAGTTCGAAGACGGAAGAAAGGGGTTATGATGTTCCGTTCTGCGGCATTTAAACTTGTACGATATCTGTACAGCTGGTAACGCGCCTGGTATGCGCAGATTCCTACAGATCGGACTGCAGGCTGTGGCTGCGGGATGTAGCCGAGCAATGCCGCAAGGTATCATTTCATGCACCGTCAATGTCAGTTCGGCTTCGTCGTCTTTCCATACAGTCCGCCCTGCTGTCGCCGCAGCTCTAACGCTCTTTTGTACGGTGGTGCAGTAGGGGGCTGAACCGGATCTAGACTGACTCTATCTTTTGGCAAATGGTAAGTAGCATCAGCATCCCAAGCTGACAGATCTCCACAAGCTACAAAGGGTGCAATCCACCGGTTGTCTTCTTCATCATCAGTGTCGAATTCGACAATCGTTACACCGTCTTCTTCATCATCAGTGTCGAATTCGACAATCGTTACACCGTCTTCTCTGATAGATCGCCTCCGACCACCAACCCATCCTTCTCTCTCTTTATCTTCCGTGGTCTTTCTAGTCTTGGGAACCCCAGTACCAAGCCCAATTGGCTCGTTAGCATTGATGTTGTACCCTTTTGGCATGGTGAAACCTTCGCACACTACAAAAGCCTCCAAACTACTTGCCCTAGAACTTCTAGGCTTGGCACAGTGTACAATCGAGAAGAAGCACCGCAACTGAGCGTATATCAAGTCGACATCTTTCCCTCTGAAGATCTTAGCCACGAATTTGCCTCCTGGCTTGAGCACTTGCAATGCCAGTTGCAGCGCAGAAAAGAGTAGTTGTGACTGAATATAGATATCTAGATCATGTAGACCTGTCACATCAGGGGCACCGTCACTGAGGACTAGGTCCACAGGGCTGCTGATACTATCAGGTGAATCTGGGCTGTAAGTTACCGGGTCCAAAGCCTGCAATATTCTCGGGATAGTAGATGGGTGTGTGATATCTCCCTTCAGCGTAGTAATCCCTTCAAGAGAAGCCATAGGCTGCAAATCCACTGCGACAATCCTTACTCCTTTCCTAGGCTTCAATTCTCCCTCTCTCGGCTTCTCCCCTTCACGCACATCTTCCCCCTGTATAATTTTCTGATCTCTCTTATGTTTCTCTTCCAATGCTCTTCTACCAAAACTTTCTCCTTTGATCAGAACCCTTGAGAGGACTTGACTCCAACTGCCTGGCGCGGCGCACAAGTCGACTACGCGGGTTACGCCGTCGAAAAGGTCGAACTGTTCATCAAGCTGGATAAGCTTGAAGGCTGAGCGGGCACGCCAGCCTTGTTCTTTTGCTAGGCGGTAGTAGGCATCGCGTTTATCCTTCGAGGATTTGCCCATGTTTCGCTGGTGTTTAACAGACAGTGGCAGAGTGGGAGACCGTACGAGGGGTGGTGGGGTGGAAGCGGCGGGGCGGAAATCGTTCCGCTCCGAGAAACTTTTCTCAAGCTGTTCGTGAACTATCAGTGGGGTCTGTAAGCATCAACAAAGAATAGGTCAAAATGGCGCCGATTGAGAAGAAAAGGCCACAGAAAGGAGCAGGTCAGAAAGCTAGGAAGAGGCAGCGAATTGCTTTAGAGGATGGTATTCAGGAAACGGCAGGCCTGGGTCCTAGGAGCTTAGATGCGCTTCCATGGAACGAGGTCGCTCTGCCCGCCAGGCTTGACGACGCAGAAGGCTTCTTCGGCTTGGAGGAAGTCTCTGATGTGGAGATAGTGAGGGATCCAAATATTGGCAAGGTTGAATATCGGGTGGGTAAGGCATCTTAAAAGGCCGCCCAACAACCAGAAGCTGACCTGCCTAGTTATCCACCACCAAATTTGCAAAGCAACCTCATAAAAAGCCGACAAAGGAGCTTGGGGGAAGGCACTCCATTATTGACGATAGTAAAATAGGTCCAAATCTGGGACAGGAGGTCTGGGAAGGATTTGAAGTCACAGACGGTAGTCAGGAGGAGTCTCAGGATGCTGCCAAGGCACTTGACGCACGGCTTTCAAGCAAGGCCACGCGGAAGGGTGAGATAATGGCTCAAAAGCGTCAGAAACAACTGGTCGGCAAACAGCCTAAAGATGACGCCCCACCAACTTCCGCCAGTAGTCCTTTCGATGCCTTGGATGAGACTACTGAGGAGGAAGCGGATGGTATGTCAAAATGCCGTGTTCTGTTTCTCCTAGTATAACTTTCTTACTAAACCAGTTTCTGCATGGCAATCTCTCGGTCTATCTTCTGAGACCCTGTCATCTCTGGCACGGTTGAAGTTCAGTTCTCCAACGCCCATACAAGCATTCGCCATACCGGACATACTAAGCGGGCACGATGTTATTGGTAAGGCGTCAACAGGGTCTGGTAAGACATTGGCATTTGGAATACCAATACTCGAGCACTACCTCAAAACTCGAGATGGGAAGGGGCACGACACGCCAACGGTCAGCGAAGATCGCAAACGTCCCCCAACAGCGCTGATACTATCACCAACGCGTGAGCTTGCTCATCAACTATCGTCACATTTGTCGGACTTGTGCTCTAACGCACTTATGACTGGTCCAGTAATAGCTACAGTAACTGGTGGATTGTCTGTACAGAAGCAACAACGCCAGCTAGCTAACGCAGACATCGTTATTGGAACGCCTGGTCGCTTATGGGAGGTCATCAGCGGTAATCACGATCTTGCTTCATGGTTCAAGAAGATCAAGTACCTGGTGGTGGATGAGGCTGATCGACTATTAAGTGAAGGCCATTTCATAGAGGTGGAGGAAATCCTCAATGCCGTGGATCGAGCGGATCCAGATCAAGAGGAATCATTAGAACATGAAAATGAAATCTCTAATCTAGAAATCCAGCGCCAAACGCTTGTTTTCTCTGCAACGTTTCAGAAAGAGCTGCAGCAGAAGCTGGCAGGGAAGAGCAAGTCTTCAGGTGGCGAAGTAATGGGAAAGCAAGAATCGATGGAGTACCTATTAAAGAAGCTCAGTTTCCGTGAAGAGAAGCCCAAATTCGTCGATGTCAACCCAATGTCGCAAATGGCTTCCGGTCTTAAAGAGGGCATAGTCGAATGTGCTGGTCTAGACAAGGTCTGCCTTGTCTTTCTTTCTGTGTCGCCATCACTGACCTCTTAATTAAGGACCTATACCTCTACGCGCTCCTTCTCCACCATCCGCACACCCGAACCCTGATCTTTACCAACTCTATTACCTCCGTTCGCCGCCTCATGCCCTTCCTCCAAAACCTGAACATCCCCGCCCAGGCTCTTCATTCTCAAATGCCGCAGAAAGCCCGCCTCCGCTCCATTGAAAGATTCTCCTCTCCTTCCTCTCCCGGCTCCATCCTCATAGCCACAGACGTAGCTGCTAGAGGCCTCGATATCCCTTCCGTGCAATTAGTTATCCATTACCACGTCCCCCGTGCTGCGGACATGTACGTGCACCGGTCTGGCCGGACGGCGAGAGCAGAGAAAAAAGGTTCGAGTATCTTACTCTGCGCACCGGAAGAAGTCCTCGGCGTTCGGCGCCTGGTAGCCAAAGTACACGTTCGCAATACCTCCACCGTCAGTGGCAACAGAAGTTTCTTCATCCGCACCATCGAACTCGACCGCCGCATCGTCGCCCGTCTCAAACCCCGCGTCGTCCTCTCCAAAAAGATTTCCGACGCCTCCCTCGCTAAAGAGAAAAAGGGGCACGAGGAAAACTGGTTGCGGACTGCGGCCGAGGACTTGGGCGTGGAGTATGATAGCGAAGATTTTGCGGCAGGCGAGGCGAGTAAGAAAGGGCGAGGCCAGGGGAGGAAGAAGGCGGAAAAGGAGGCTAGAGCGCTTTCGAAGGGGGAAGTGGGTGCCTTGAGAGGGGAACTGAAGGAGATGTTGGCGCAGAGGGTCAATGTTGGTGTCAGCGAAAGGTATCTTACTGCTGGGGGCGTGGACGTGGATGAACTGTTGGAGGGGCAGAGGGGAGAGTTCTTGGGCAGAATGGATGGGGTGGGGGACTGGTGAGCGATTGGAGACGAACTCATGAAAGTGGAAAATCTTGATACATGTCTTCGCGCTCCCTCGTCGATGATGCTCCTATCTAGGATCCTAGAACAGCAGACTAAGAGTATACAGTCATATACACATGCCGTATCTAAGCACATGCAACTTCGTGTCCATAAACAGAAGCATACAATTGGAGCGCACTCAGTACTCATCACTATCGTCATCATCCTCCGGCATCAGGCCCCTATACCGCCTCGCCGCCAAATCCTCCTCCAAACCACCATCACTCTCCGGGTCCACGTAACCTACGTAGACACAGATTAGTAAAACCACTCTGCCCAGTACGCATAGCCACGAAAATGGAAAGGAAGAAGACTCACCGTCACCGCCCACAAAACTCAGCGCCACAGGTAAAAACACCAACGCATGCGCTGCCGCAAAGATTACCAGCGCCAACCAAATGCGGAAGTAGTAAATTTCAAAGATCTTGCTCCTTGTAAACGCCAGCACGATAACGCCCAAAAATTTCGTAATTGTAATCCCGGTAAACACACTCGCCCCCACATTGACCAAGCTCGCCCACGCCCTCGCGTCGCGGCCACGCAGGAACTTACCCTTCGCCTTCTCCATAACAGCGCGGCTGGGGAACATGAAGGCACGTGCAATATGGGCGCAGAACTCAACACCGATGCCAACGCAGATGACGAGGTTGACGAGGGAGACAGCGTTGAGTGAGACGTGTGCGAGAGCCATGGTGCCGAGGACGTCGACGACGATCATGATGACCGTCAGGGTGACAACGGCGGCGGTGGCGAGGGAGCCGAGGAGGACGGCGGAGAGGAGGAAGATGATAGCGAGGGCGGAGCCGAGGAGAGTGCCGGTGAGAGATTTAATGGAAGCGTATTGGTCGAAGAAGACGTAGAATTTGGAGTAGGGGAGGACGGAGATGTTTTGGGAGGTGCTGATGCTGGAGGCTATACGGCGGGCTGAGGCGTAGGCGTCGATGAACTCTTGTTGGGTGCGGAGGGGCGTGTGTGAGGTGCGGAAATGAGATGCTGGAATAGTAAGGTCGGTGGAGTTGACAACAAGGGCGTTGCTGTAGGGAGCTTTGCCGCCAAATGGGCATTCTTCGTTTGTTGGGGAGTCGAGCCATTTCTGAAGGTAGCGCATGAATTCTTGGCCTTCTGGCATGCCGGAAAGAGTAATATTCCAAGGCTGTTCACGGCCTGCAAAGCAGACCTTGCCATGTTCAATGCAGCAATCTTCATTTGTTGGGTTCAGCCAGGTGAAGTAGTCATCGATCCAGCTGGCTGCAGATCCGGAGATGTAAGATATATTAGGTCGCTTCGATTCTTGCTCTAGAACGTTGACCATGGAGAAGGAATCGCATGTTGTGTAACGTGCACAAAGTTCTTGCTGGTGCTTTCGCTGTGTGACATTGAGATCACGCGTAACGAAGTATACAGGTGGGCCTGTATTGAAGTACGTGTCCAAATCATTAAAGTATGGTATGAGGTATGAGCCGCTCGGAAAAGCAATCCTCTGGTCTAGGCCAAGGGCAACTTCTGGAATCAGTGCAAGGCCAGCGGTGAACAAGCCAACAAAGCCAACGACAATTGCAACTTTCATTTTCCGACCGAGAAGCGCAGGGGCGTAGATTTTGCGGATGAATCGTTGTAGCGGGCCTTCCTCATCAAAGCCGTAAGTACCGGCCCCATGGAAGTTGATCTTGTCGGATGTCTTAACCTTGAGGAACGGAAAGCAATCCACCCGATTACTCTCCACTCTTCTTTGATTCAAAGCAAGCACCGCAACAAACATTGTGACTTGTAAAAATGCATTGATCAGAACAGCTCCAGCGGCGTAGACTGCAAAATTCCTCACGGCAGGCATTCCAACAAAAGCGCCTAAAGCAAATGCGATGGTCTCTGTAGAGGCTGACAATAAGATACTCGGACCCATCCTCCCAAGAGCTTTGCCAATCCGGGTTTCGATATCTTCGTCTGGGTGGCTAATGTTGACTCGCTCGAACTCGTGTACAATGAGGAAGATATTGTCCACACCGACTGCCAGGACAAGAAATGGGATGACCTCGGCGATGATGAGGGTCACCTTGATACCAGCGGCAGAAAACAAGCCGACGGAAGCGGACACTGACATCAGTACAATGACGATACCTATAACTCCTAGGGAGAATTTTGACTGGACCATGGCGTTGGCCGGGTTCTTCAAAATCGAGTTGAAGGAGAGCGTTACCGACCCCAAAGCGAGTGAAGCGTAGAGAAACATGATGATGTAGCTGATGACAACAATCTTGGCGTCGGTGTTTGTAGATGCGTTCAACTCTTCTTCAAGACTGCTTTCGGTGGTGAATGAGAGGCGCAGGCCTCTTTCCTTGGCTTCTTGCTGCGCACACTGCAGATCGCTCTTGAGACTACTCTCCCATTCCATCGCAACAGCTTCTTCCTTGGAGCCCTCAGCATAGTTGTTGACTACCCAAGTCACAATCAAGGCTTGGGCGTCTAAGACATTGTCGCTGTCTTGCCATCCGCCTAGGACCATATCTTTTGATAGCGGTTGCTGGAAGTTTGGTAGGCACTCTTGGTTTCCAGGATGCTCAGCACACCTTCGAAGATCTTCCTGCCACGAATCTGGGTCCACGCTCGCAAAATCTCCTCCAAAATACCCAGTCAGCGATTGAACAACACATGCTGACCCAGTCGGATTGAAACAGACGTCGCTGAGGGTGGTGCCATTAATAGGCTTTCTACGGCTGATTCTGCTTTCCACGTCAAACCACCAGGCCAGCGTGTCATAGCTCAAAACTGGTCCTGGACCCGATGGTTGGGTATCGTTGACCAGAAAGGCCTGCTCTGCACGATAAAATGGGCCAAAATTCGAGTCAAAGAAAGCTTTCTCTTGGGCAGCTTGAGACGACGGGCTGACCCAGAGCCTTTCTGGGCTTTTCTCGATTGCGAAATTGACCCAGCCAATGCTTAGCACGAAAACGATGATAACACTGATACCAATTGTGATCAATGGAAACCTGGCACATGCCTTACCCAGAGAGCTGAAGGCGGTATCACATTTGGTGTTTAACCAATAATGTCTTTGTGGTCGATCCAGCACCCCAGCATTGTGTACCATGTCAACCTCGTCTTCGTCGTCGCTAAGAGCGGCATCCTGTAGGAGCTGCAACCTTTCGCTTCGTCGCTGATTGTGCTTCTGGTACGCAACGTGCGCAGAGACGGCAGCCACAAGCAAGAGCAAGAAGGCACAATATATGAGGATAACTGCAAACGACAGGCATGGCAATGTGCCGACATGACAGTATTGCTGCTCCGCCACCCGTGGCAGCTCTGGGCACACCTCAGGACAGTCAACGCAAGCACATTGATAGGCCTTGTCACTATCATTGCAAGCTTTGGGAGTGGGATCCATTGCCACCATTTCCTCAAATTCGCTCGAGTTGGGTCTGGGGAAATTGATCTGAAATGGGCTTCCAAAAGGCTTAGTGTCCCCAAGAAATTTTAGAAACGAAGTGTAATTCTTTGCTCCACCACCGATAAAAGCCATTGCCTTGCCTCCGGTAGCACCGAACTTAACATCTTTGCAGCTGTCGTAGAATCCTTTCCCGAAATTATCCGACCAGAGAGTGTCTAGTTCCGTGACTATAAGCTTCTTTGTCGATGCAGTCTGGGTGGCAGTAACATTGACGAAGAGAGACTGGTCCGGGGAGCAAGTGAAGGTACAAAATAGATCGAAGAAGTTCTTCTTGCAAGCAGGGCAGGATGAGATGATGGGTTCCGCTTTCTTCAAATTTGACCTTAGGGCATCAATCTAGTTTCAATCAGTGCCAGCAATATCCGCGTTGTCTGGTGAATGCATTACCTGATCATCATCGCAGCAAACCGATCCCTCACTCCAGTCGTCACCACATATCTCCACAAGCTTTTTTCTTACATCCTTTTCTGGTTCCTCTGCCTTGGTGTTATCAGGGCAGGGTAGCTGACCACCGAAGAATGACTTTTTCCCGCACTGCCCTTTCATAGCACATCTGCCCTTTTCATGCTTGACCGTCCAATTCCCATCGCTTGCCGAGGTTACGACACCGAACAGTGCGATTATAGTGATGCTCAGAAGCAGCCGTGGCCACCTAGACCGTAATAGCCTCGACATGGCTATCTCTAAAGGGCCCTAAGCCCTTCAAGTCTCGTTATCCCGCAGGCTGTTAGTGCTCGTCGGCGGTGTAGTTCTTCTGTTACCTTAAGTAATGTAAGTGGCGCAGCAGAGGTATCGTAAACAAGACCGTTCAAACTGCAAGTGCTTCACAGAGGAGTAGGTAGGATCGGAGATTTGTAGCGCTGAGATGATAAGACGTCTGATAGATGGCAATGAAGAAGGAAGATCACAAGTGCTTGCTGTTAACAAGTAGTACCAGTAGTCGCGCGCATGAATAGTTAGTAGGGTAAGGTATTCCGTACACTCTGACGTATTGGAGCAGGCAGCCACATCTTGAAATTGCGGCAACCTTACCCGAAGAGGTCTACGGAAATCTGGGGAAACGCTTGGCTAAATCCGATAATCGAGACATGGAAACTGAGGACTAAATCGACAATAATGTCCGCTCTTAAATTTTGGCAAAACTCTCGCCTTCTAAAGCGCCAACCCTACAGGTGCTTCTCCTGCTCCCTCCGCCTCGCCCAAGAACAAGCCCAATCACCCCCCCAACAACAGCCCTCCCCCCAAGATGCCCGCACCACCCACTTCGGCTTCGAAACCGTCCCTGAATCCGCCAAAGCATCCAGAGTCAAACATGTCTTCTCCTCCGTCGCCTCGTCCTACGACACCATGAACGACCTGATGTCCCTCGGCATCCATCGCCTCTGGAAAGACTCCTTCGTGCGCTCCCTGGATCCGGGGTCCCCTGCCCTCCCTAACCAACCCACAAAACCCTGGACAATCCTCGATGTCGCCGGCGGTACAGGCGATATCGCTTTCCGCATGCTCGACCACGCCACCCTCATCAACAACGACCACGCTACCTGCGTCATCGTATCAGATATCAACCCGGCAATGCTCGCCGAGGGCAAAAAGCGGAGTCTCGAAACCCCGTACGCCGGGACGGAGAGACTCAGCTGGCTCGAAGCCAACGCGGAGGAGCTGCACGCGGTCGAGAGCGAGAGCATAGACCTCTACACCGTCGCCTTCGGTATCCGCAACTTCACGTCCAAATCCCGCGCCCTAGCCGAAGCCTTCCGCGTGCTAAAACCAGGCGGTGTCTTCGCCTGCTTGGAGTTTTCCAAGGTCCAGAACCGGCTCTTGAACAACGTGTATAAGCGGTGGAGTTTTGGCGCTATTCCTTTGATAGGGCAGCTGGTGGCGGGAGATCGGGGGAGCTATCAATATTTGGTGGAGAGTATTGAGCGGTTCCCAGATCAGGATGAGTTTGCGGCGATGATTAGGGAGGCTGGCTTTATGGTTGCAGGGAGGGGGTGGGAGGATTTGACGGGGGGTGTGGCGGCGGTGCATACAGGGGTGAAGCCTGTTAGATAAAGGGCGGGAGAACAGAGGTTGGCCAGGGGAAGCGTAGAGTAGGCATCGGAACGGCGTTGGGGATATAGATGGAGTGCATATACAAAAACGGTATAGAGCGAATGTTTTCGAGGCATTACTACGGTATCGGACATTCAATCGCCTTGTAAACATAATGGAAGAAGCTGTTATTTTCGAGTAGGTCGCTATTTGAAAGTGCCTGGATCTAAAGCACATTGGAGCACTATCTGCACCAAGATCATTACGAACCACTCTGTTGATACGTCTCGGGCGAATATCTATAGGTGCCACCCTAAGAGATAATCAAACAAAGCATGCTGCAACTGGGGTATATAGCATCGAGCTCAGCTATAAAGCATTAATTGCAGAAATCCGGCCTGGAAATAAGAGTCAAAACCCCTCCGTAAGTGCAGTGCCCCATTATATCAAGCTTCATTTTTCACGACTAAAATCCCAGCCCGATCCTTTTCCAGCTCTTGTCAACATCCTCGACCAGCTTGATAAAGTTCTCATCTCCAAGGCACTCGACAATCATGTCATCAATTACAGCCAGTCGGGTCTGCTCAGGTTGAGCAGCATACGCGGCGAGGTTTTCGGCTGGAGTTTGTGGCAGTTTAGGCGCAGGAAGATCCTGGTATTTGCGGACCCAATGGTCCAGGCGGTCCATAATTTCATCGGGAGCGGCGTCTCCGAAGATTTTGGGGGTTTGCTCTTCGACCGTCTTCTTCTTAGCGGGTTTCTTGGGGGCCTTTCTGGGCACATTTTCTGGTGCCGTGGATGCTTTATCCGTGACATGATGTGGAGGACTGCTAGGTACTAGAGTGTCTGATAACGGAACGGGTGCCTCAACTAGTGGATCTGATCTGGGGATTTTTGCTTCGGACGCCGGCAACCGATAGCTTGATTCGGCCTGCAGTGGTACAGTCGGTATCTCTGGTGGGCTGGACTGGAGCTCTGGCTCAGCAATCTTGCTCGCTGCTTTCGGGGCAGACGAGGACACTGGTGGCTTGGGTTTTGTGGTTTTCGCTCGACTTTTCCTTTGCTTGATTGCTTTTGGTGGGGTGGTTTTTCGTTGTAAAGGGTCTAAGCTCGATGAAAGCGGCTGCTCATCGGGCTCCTTGGCAGGTGATTTTGGCTTCTCTTTCTTCTTTGGGAACGGTAGCTCTCTCTTCGGCGGCAGCATTTGGCTCAAGCTTAAAGGTGCGGTGGTCGGACGCTGCGGTTGCACCTCTGGAGCACTACTTGGTGGCCGCACTACAAAGCCATCTGAAGTTGTAGCTCGGGTAACAAAGTCAGGGCTTGGGAGCAAAGATGAGCTTGCTGGATTGTGCATGGATGGGTTAGAATTAAGATTGGCTGCAGGACGGTTCAAAGCTGCCGCAGCTTCTATGGTAGTGGGACGCTGCGCAGCGAATGAGCCGACTGATTGAGCATAAATAGTCTGACCATGTCTGATCAATATTAGCGAAGACATCATATCCATGGAAGACCTTGCGCACTGTGACCCGTAATTATGATGGTAGTTGGTATAAGTGATCTGCTCCTGAGACTGGGAAGGTGTACGAATTGGGGAAGAGCGCAATGAGGATGGAAGAAGATAACCGGACGCATTTGGCTCGGGAGCCAGAGCTTCAGGAGGATTATTCTTGTCTCTTATTGGTAGACCTAGGGCTTTTAGTGCTTTTACTGCAACATCATAGCCGGAATCGGGTCGAAAGTTCAGTTGCAATCTTCGGATCTGAAAAATGAGCTTGAACGTAAATGCTGAGGAGGAAATGGACCTTACCTGGCCATCCGACAGTCGATAGCGAATGGCCACAAGCGGCTTCTTAATAATGATGATCACATAAAGGTCCGCATCTTGAAGTTGTTGTGATCGCATTCTTTCTTCATCAAGACGTACTTGAAATACCAAATCTTCAAGATCGATCTGCTCCTGAAGATATATCGACAATCAGGAAAAAGAAAAGAAAGACGAAGTAACCCACCAAACGCTGATCTATGACAGATGGATTGGAGAAGCATGGCACAGCAAGACATACTAAGAGATCACTACCCTGAACCAACTTAAGGATCCTCTTCTCGGAAACCAGACCCCCGAGACCAGATTTTTTGATCTGATCAAAGACAGCGAACATGCTATCTCGGTGAGGTAGATGGGTCCAGATCATCTTAGATTGAAGGGTTGCAGTAGTACAGAAGGAGAGTTTGAACAACGGTAAAGACTCTGGACCAAGCAAAGAAGAATGGGTCGAAAATGCCGTTCTGGCGGTATGGAACGAGGTTGGAGATGACAACGCCATTTTCATAGTGTGCTTGGTTTATACTAGCTCATTCTACTCTGCTGGTGGCATAGAAGCTGGCTATCACGCCTCGTCGGAATGCGAGCAATACGTTGAGAAACTTTAATGACGATGTTTGGGGTAGATACGGTTGATCGGACTTTGCCGCAAAGCGCGCCGGCGTCTAACTCGTCGCGTATCCCTGTTGTCGCAGCGCAAGTCGTTCTGTTAGCCCTGCTGAACGAATAGCTTCGCCAGCCCCACACAATCTTCTACTGTCGGATTCGCAGGGGGGGAAGTTATTGCTGAAGCTCACAGAACGTAACCCGAGAACCAGAGCGCAAGTCTGGAGGCTTGGAACAAAGACATGGCGCCGCCGAGGAATCCTCTACACATATCCTCAGATCATCCTGAGGGTTATGATGAGTTCATTGAGTCTCTTACAGCTTTTCATGAGAACAGGGGGTGAAGCGATCCAATGCCCTAGAACTTCTTTGTTGCCATATTTCAGCTGCTAATTTAAATATGCCAACAGGACCAGCCTAGACCTTCAGGCGCGAGTAAACGGGAAACATATTGACCTGTACAAGCTATGGAACGTTGTGACTGAGCGCGGTGGATATGATGTAGTAAGCCGAGAAAAGCTTGTGTGGAGGAGGGTCGGACAAGAGTTCAACCTAGGAACCACAAATGCTGCAGCATATGCATTTGCGCTGAAGACGGTTTACTACAAGAATCTCGCGTAAGTTTGGCTCGAGCTTATCTATCTAATCTGGTTCTATATTCACGTTTACAAGGGCATATGAAATTAAAACCCTCTACAACCAAGAGCCTCCCCCACCCGAAATCCTTGAACGGATAACTGCCAAAGGAGGCGATCTTCGAAAGCGTACATTGGAGAATTTTAAGCAACCTCAGGTCCTTGAAAGCCTAGCAAATGGCCAAGATAGTGAAGGTTCCGGAGGGGAAGAGAACGTGACCCCAAAAGCAGAAAGAATGGACGTTGACGATCCGGGCAGTGGAGGGGGTCGCACAACGAGAGGTTAGTATGTCCCAACCAAGATACTGAAGGTCAGCATATTGATTCTTTCATGATCTAGGCCTTCGTCAAGCTCCCCCCCAACGCGTGTTATTCCAGCCAGACATTTCCTCCTCGCGACAAATCCGCCATTCATCTGGTCATCTACAGTCTCCAACACCTGCAGCTGCCACGCCCTCTACTGGATACAACTACTCCGCTTCTTCGAATCCTGGTAGCATGTCGTTCAGTGTTGCTAATTACGAACCTAGGCAACCGATGCCTCTTACCTTACGGGGCGTTGTCACTCCGTCTAATAACCCAAGCTTTTTCAAGGAAAAGCAGAGGCTCGCACGAGAAGCTAGGTCAGGTCATCCGCAAAAAGGTATAGCTCACAAAGGCATGATGAAACCTGGCGGTAGATCTCCCATTTCCTTGCGGTTTTGGGTAGAGAATTCCTCATCTAACGTCTGAATAGCTGGTTTCGATGGCCCCAATATTTACGTCCGAACACTCCAAGGACTTCGGTCTGGTATCACCGAAGAGCAAGATTATGCGCTACATCATCTTGTCAAAATCTCGCACGAGCGTGGAGACAAGTACAGGTTTGATGCGTTCCCTAATCTAGCAGAGGCTCTGATCGAGTATGTACTTGGAGTCAGCTCCTTGTTCTACAATATATCTTGGGAGATCTGTTACACGGAAGACCGGCATGAAATCAACACCCTGGATGGTATTAACGGTACCCCTGACATTCTTCAACGTATCCAATGCCTGAAGCGCATAGACACCGCAGATGAGTTGGAGCCTGAGGAGTTAGCTCATAAGCTCACAAAAATACACGAGACTGGTTTGACCATCCGGAATTTGTCTTTACTGGAAGATAATGCTGTATATCTATCAGACCTACCTCAGCTTAGAGATTTTCTATCAATAGCGCTAAACCTTCCAAAATCTCCAATGGTTAACGAGCTTAAGCACTATGCTTTGGATATTTCTGAGCAAGTTACGAGATACTGGGTCATGGGCGTCGAAGATCCCTTATACAGATCACTGCTTAACCAAGTCGACGAAGGTCTCGATCGCGGCGCAATTCTTACCGCACTACGCGCGATTAGCCGAATATCCATGAACCTAGAAGAGTCCAATCTTTTGCGAGGCGTGCCAGTTTCGACCATCAAAAAGATCTGCGAATGGGTCCTTCTCGAAGACGAAGAACTCGTCTCCGCCTGTTTAGACTTTCTCTACCAATTCACCGCCGTTCCCGAAAACGTTGCTCTCGTCCTCTCAAGAGCCTCCTACCTCTCACTTCCCTCTTTCCTCAGCCAACTAACCCGCCATCTCCAACATCACGCCCAAGAATCCTTTACCAAACAGCTTCTCCACCCCGCCGTCCTCTCAGTCTCCGCAACAGACATCCCAGCCGTCCCAGATGAGCTTCTCGAGCAATTTCTAAGATGCGACGAACCAGAGCGCTCGAACTACTGGCTAAAAGCCGTTTTCGAAGAAGAACCTGAAAGTGAAATCACACAAATCGCACTCTGGCAAGCCTACCAGGACCGCTTCAACAAATTCGCCGACCCCCAACATCCCCTCTTACCTGCAGCCGAATTCATCAAGAATGTCAGCACGATTTTCGCCGGCGCCAATGCCCAGGTCGTTAATGGAGCTAGCAGCAAATTCATCATCAAAGGCATCCGACCACGCTACGTGCCCTTGGATCTCAAAGAACGCCCCTACAGTCGCTGTCTATGGCAACCTCCGGGCCAAGACCGCTGCGGCCATTTCTTTCTAAAACCGAAACACATGTTCGATCACATTGCCGCCTCCCACCTACTCATCCCGCGCACTGTGGACGACGGCTCGGGCGGTATCGCGGAAGAACGCTGGGATTTCTCCACCATGCTCCCCCCTCAACAACTCCTAGATTGCTATTGGGCCGGGTGTCTTCACTTCGCGCGTCTCGCCCCAGGTACCATGCCATCAGCATATGAAGTCGGCATGCACGTGAAGACGCACTTGCCGGATACCTCGAAAAAAGCCTCCCTCCGCGCAAAACACAACCGCACGCCCGCCACCGCGACGATTGCCCCCGGGCACCCCCACAACCAGCCGCTCGACCCCGAATATGGCCGCGACGCGAGCTACAGCTATCAGGTGTGGCACAACACGGCCGTGGACGAGCGCGGCGAAGCTGCCGGGTTGCCGCTTACGAGCGTGTTGGTGCTGAGGAATATGGCGAGGAACATCCCAAAGGCCGAGGGCATGCTTCCCCTTGCTGCTGGGAGTGATGACGGGGGGTTCGGAAGTGCGGGGCAAGACGGGGATGAGAAGTGGATGGAGAGGCTATTCGGCCCGCTGAGGCAGCGGCTGATGTTTGTGATGGCGCATAATCGGCCGCTGGTGGGGTTTGTGGCGGATTTGATGGGGTGGGTGGAGAGGGGGATGCGGGATTGATTGGTTGATCGATCTGGATTGCGAAGAGGGTTTTATGGGGGGGGTTAGGGTTGGTATGTATTGAGTTGGCTGTCGATAGATCATGTTCGAGTTTAGCGTTCCGTGCGGTTAGCAATCTAATATAGACGCTTGCGGCTGGGTGCTGGGGGCTGGGGGCTGGGGGCTGGGCGCGGGGAGGGAGGCTTCTATAGACGGAATTTCCGATTGTTTTTCTTCCTCGAACTGTTGCGATTTTCTATAGTAGATAGAGCCACCATGGTACCGATCTAGACCATTAACCAAAATGCTTCCACGGCTCCCTTCACCTCCTCATCCACCCACACCCTCTTCCCCCCCCCTCTCAACCATCTCAACCATCTCCACTACAGTACCTATCCCTTCTACAGTAACCCTCCCCAAAACCCCTTTCCCGTATTTCGAAATTTTTTCCTTATCGGTTTTACTTAATAGCAATATATATATATATATATATATATTTAAACTGATAAATGGAATGAGAAGAAGAGAGGGGAGGAGCCAGGGGGGGTGGGTATGGTTGGTGTGAATGGAAAAGCAGGGTGGATGGATGTGAGTGAGCAGGGGGAGTCAGATATGGGATTTGGGATTTTTGGGGGGGGGGTTTGAGGGGAGGTGCAAAAGGGGAGGGACGGAAGAGAAGAGAAGAGAAGAGATGCGGACACAGTTGATGCGCATACACCCACTTTGGCGGAGAGGGTTTTTTCTTGAGGGTGGTTAGAGAAACGACACGATGAGCCGGCGAGGAAAAGAAGATGGGTTTCGTATCTGCTAAACGCAATTCTTTTCGTCAAGTAGTGTCCTTTATATACAAAGTGTTCGGGTAGCTACAGTAACTCGGGTTCGAAAAACCGTCAAAAAGAAGAAGAAAAACTTCTATAACGTCGTTCGCTTCTTGGCGTCGTATCCCGTCTAATTCGTAAAACCATTCAAGCCCCAATCTTAAAACCCCCAGGCATCAAATTCTGGAAAACGCGCTGCGGATCGTATTTCTTTGAAATGGCCATCAGCTTCGCGGCATTCGCCGCTCCGTATCCATTATAGTATCCCGGGATTTGAAAGCCCGCCGAATCGCCCATGTAATGAAACGGATCATACAGTCCAGCAGCCTTGAGCGCATCATCAATCTTTTCCGCCGTACTCGCGACCCACCCGTACGCAGCATCGTTATACTGCGCCCCCGTCCACTCCACAACCTGCGCATAGAACACGTACGTGCCCTTGGCCGGATCCAGACCTAGGGCGTTGCCGCCGCGGGCGGCGGAGGCTTTGAGCCAGAGGGTGCCGACGGGCTCCCAGTCGATTTCGATGATGGTGATGTTGGCGGCGGGGATTTGGGCGCGGAGGGACGGGACTTCGTTGAAGAAGGTGGTGTTGATGAGGCTGATGCCTTTGAGGAGGTCGTCGTAGGTTTTGGCGACCATGGTGCCGGAGGCGAAGACGTCACTGGTGAGCTGGTTAGCGGTGTCTTCTCTGGACTTTTGTAGCAAGGGCAGGGACGTACTTGACGGCGGGGGCGACCAAGGCGCCGGTTTCCTCGGTGAATTGTGTTAGGGTTTTGAAGGCCAGGCTGTTCTTGATTGAAGGAATGTCGGTGAAGGGTTTGAAGCAGTCTGGATAACTTTGTGTTGCGCTGTCGTAGAATATGATCGCGACACCAAGGTTGGGGCTACCGGAAACCACGGCGGGGACGAGGCCGGATAGCGGGTCATTGATACCGCTGGCGGAGTAGTTTGCAATGGCAGCGATGAATTGCGGGATGTATTGCTCGACAACGACATAGATTCCTGCCCATATCTTTGGAGACTTGAATGTCTGAACGTCAAACCTGGTAACGATTCCAAAGTTGCTGCTTCCGCCCTTGAGAGCCCAGTAAAGATCTGAATTGCTCTTGGCATTCGCATTCTGTACCGAGCCATCGGCCAAGACAATCTCATAGTTGATGACGTTGTCACATGAGAAGCCGTATTGGTTGCCGTAAAAGCTGATACCGCCTCCCAGCAAAAGCCCTGGCACTCCAATTGGCGCCAAACGTCCACCGGAGACAACGAGACCTTTCGGTTCAATGAACGTGTAGACATCAACCCACCTAATTCGCGTTAATGACATGGTCAATCTTGTTTCCACATCAGTCAAATGGTAGAAACACACCGGTAGGCTGGTCCAATGGAAAGTACAGTGTCCCCCTTGGATAGGGCAAGGGTTGTCATGTTCGACATGACCATGAGAACGCCATCGTCGATGTTGTTCGCACCCTGGAAGGTCTTTCATCAGCCGCTCGTCAACCAAAACATCGGTCCTGCTATAGATCCAGCAGATTGTGTCACCTTGATTCCCATATGTCCACCCCCTCTCACGGCGAACTTGACGTTGGCCCTCTTCAACACTGTCACTGCTTGGCCAATCTGTTCGGCAGAGGTGGGGCGGAAGACACATGACGGCGACAGGATCTCGGTATTGGACCAGAACTCGCGAGGAGAGTTTTCGTAGTTGTACACATCCGTCCCCTTGGAGAAGATTGCATTCTCGCCATCAAATTCCTTTGCCAGGGCTAGACAGCCTGCATTGTCCGGACCAGGATCGCGTGTTTGAATCACATCAATCGATTTGCGTGGGGACAATGCAGTTGCGCCGGTAGCGTGTAGCAGGGACGTGAAAGGCGCAAGAATAGGCAAAACGGTGGAGGCAAGCATGTTGGATTATCTACAGGGTCGATTTCGAATGTTGGGTGTTTCCCTGGGGGCCATGTTCGACCGTTGACCCTTATGTACAATCTCAATCTATTCCACCCTACTGATGAGCCGTGTCTGCCTCAGCTATCCATTAGCATGCTGGATCAACTGTTGTCTCGAGGAATGTCTAATCGTTGCCCCGTCGGACGCAGGTTCCAAGCTTGTGGCAGTAGGTGCATCGCAGGCGACGATCACTCCGAGGCCCACGCAGATCGAGGTTCAAGTACAGAGGTAACAAGGCCAGCTTCTTGTGCATCGAGGGCTCGCTACTCAGGCACGCGATATGCAGGTGGCTTGGATTGTACAGTAGATTACCTTGACATGTGGCAACTCGTGGCTTGATTGGAAAGGGATCTCACCAACGAAAAGACATGGGGTGGGCGATCATGTCTGGTCCAGTGTTTTGTGCTGTTCTGTTGTTTTTCCAGTTTCCAGTGTCCAGTGTCCAGTGTCCAGCTTGAGGTGTCCGCCTAGCCCCTCGCGAGTCGAAAGACAGGCCCCTGGCCCTTGATCGAGGGGAAACAACAACAAGGTAGAGGTTGACGCATTGCAGAAGTGCAATTACACCTGCTTCGGCCCGGTCATTAGGGGACGAGCCAACGACATCGACACGGCATTGGAAGCGCAAGTTCAACCAACAGCCACCAATCAAGTACCAGTACTCCAGTACGTTATTCTATAGTACTGGCCCACGCTGGCCTCTGGGGTCGTACCTTAGTACCTACGTAGAAATTAGAACATGGGGGGACTGGCGACGAACCATCCCCGGGCCATGGTACCCGGAGCGCCCGGGAGGAACCAGCAGAATGATTAAGACTTTAAGAGGGGAACCGAGACAGAACTTCCGACGTCGCATCTTCAGGTACGCTGGCGACTACTACAATTATCATCATTACCTCAGCATACCTCGCTTCTCGCTTTGAAACTCATCGTCGCATGGATAGTACGTAGTACGGAGTATGCGGATGAGATCTTGATCGATGGAGATTGTGGGAGATGTCTGGCTGGTGAAAACCAATTCTCTTCTACGCCATCTCCAACCTTATTAAATGACCAGAGCATACCTACCTGGCTACATCTGGTCTGCATGGGAGTTTGCAGGGCTTACTAGGTGTTGTACTACGCTTACCTTAGCTCTGCTAAAGGCCCGCTATAACAACACCATCGGTTTGTTTCATTCAACTCGATTGCTCAATGTCGGGGGACGAACAGGTCGAAATCATGCCCATTGGACCTCTCGAGCCCACGGCTTTGACGCCCCGGCTCATGGCGTGCAAAGGCTTGATGTATCCTGGGGATACCAAACCCTTAGGTCAGGTACTGGAACCTGTCCGTGTCTAAAACAGAGTCAACTCCGCGCTCGCAGCTGCCATTCTCTGGGCAGGCGGATTCAGCAATACGTCCGCTTCAAGTGCTCCCAACTTGGAATAAATAACAGTACAGTTGTTTCTTCATGGCATCGACAGCCATCCTGCCCGCTGGCAAGCCACCCGCGGGGGTGACCTCGAACTTTGTGGACCCGCAATATGACGGCGGCAGATTCATAGCCATCAGCGCTGTATTTCTTGGCCTGGCTGTCGCCATTGTCGTCTTGCGAGCCTACACCAGAGCTGTTATTCAACGATGCTTTGCTGCGGATGATTGTAAGTAGAGGGGGGGAGGTGTTTTTGAATTGATGAAGAGAGCTGATGTGTGTGGTACAGACATTATGGTCTTCGCTTTGGTTCGTCAAGCCTCACGATGAGCCTATTGATCCTGCGGCTTGCCAAATCTGACTTCAATTCCAGATTCTATCCGTCATCTTAAGCGCTTTCACTTTAAACCGTAAGTATCCCACAGCTGGTATTGTTCGGAAACAACTAAAAGTGCGAGGCAGTGCTTAATTACGGACTCGCTAAGCACATGTGGGATATTCCTCTTACGTCCTTTTCACCAGGTTTCCTCAAAGTACGTATCGTTCAAACGATCATGCCAAACCAATACGACTTACGACTGCTGACTTGTATCCCAAGTTCAATCTCCTTGCGGCGAGTGTGTATTGTGCTGCTACAGCTGCCTCAAAGGCTTCAATTCTGCTCTTCTACTTGCGAATCTTTCCCGGCAGGGTCTTTATGTTTGCTGTGTGGACCGCGGCATTCTTCGTGGTCAGTTATAATGTCGCCTCTATTTTCGCAGACATCTTCAGTTGCAACCCTGTTGCAATGTCCTGGGATGTAACCATTCTTAATGGAACCTGCATCAACCGGCCATTATTGTATTTTGCCAACGCTGGCCTTGGGATATTTGCTGATTTCATTACCTTGTTATTGCCATTGTGAGTGAGATACAACAGCATATTGGGCTCTACTGATCAAGCTCGTTCAGTCCAATTCTGCGGAAGCTGCAGCTTCCTCTCAAACAAAAGATAGGGGTTATAGCCGTCTTGATGACAGGTGCTTTCGTCTGCATTATCAGCATTGTCCGCCTCGCCTCCCTTTATCAGCTTTTACGAAGTACCGATCTCACCTGTACGTTGCCGAATCACACTCTATCAGTGCAAGCATTAATCTTCAGCAGATGATACCGCGAACGCATTACTCTGGTGCATTATCGAGTTAAATATGAGCATATTCGGCGGCTCCGTCCCCGTCATCCGCCCCTTTGTCCGCCAATATTTCCCCTCCCTTCTCGGTCCCGCATCCGACAGATACGAAAGCGGCGGGCGCAAATATCACAGATCAGGCTCTCAAGGCGGAAGAAGTCAAGAGCTGAGGAACTTCGACGCGCGGCAACTTGTCCCAGGCCCCGAAGGCAACCGCACCAAGTCGAATTCGTACGTGACTTCAGTTAAGGGAGGGACCAAACGGCCTTCGATGTTCAATGCTGGAGACGGTGGGAGCGAGGAATTTATCATGTACAATGGGGGAGAGCTCCCCGACTCCAAGATTGTACGGACCATGGAGTATCGGATCGAGGAGGGCAGCGAGCACAAAGCCAATAGCATTCGTGAGTGCATCCAGGGGGGCTGAGGATCCGTCCGGCTGTCGAAGCACCTCAAGACCGCGTTTTTGCACAGGTTTCACATTACGGAGTAATCAAATCGACCACAGAATGGCACGAAACGTTGAGTCCTGGAAACGATCATCTTCATTCATCCTTACGTCCACTTTTCCAGGTGGTTATTTGTCTACTTTTGGATACGCTACTGTTCTATACCCACCACAGCCTTTGAGGGCAGTCATGCAGGAGTTTTTACGTCCCGGGCGCTCGATCATCGATTAGGATAGATCATTGTTACCAAATGACTCTTTTTTTTACCAACCCTCAGAACTCTCATAAGCAATCCAGTGTCAAAATCACCGGATTTCGGATTTCGTCACGATAGATCAGGCAAGGAAGGAGCCGTTGCACTTGGAACTTCTCACCGCTATCTCTCCATCCTTCAACTGTTCCTCAATTAACCTTCTCTACCACCCACCAGTATCAAGATGGTCAAGCTTTGCTCCGCACCAAGCAATCACTTATCACGCCTATCCTGGCGCCAAAACCGCCTCTTCTCGTAACCCCATTAATAACGCCTTCAAATTCCCCGGAAAACGCCCCTAGAACTTCTAGCAACAAGTCCGCTTTTCAGCCTCATAAGCCTCACAGCGCTAATGTAGGTACAGTATATACACCCTTGTACACGTCTAATGCAGGGCTAATGCGAGAGCGACAGTTTGGCCATGTGGGGTTTTTGCGTAAGGGTTTCTTGTGTGTCAGCGAGTGACATGTTTCTATTGATCATTGACAGGACACGGTGAACAGTGGAAACTTCCGTTAACAAGGGAATATCGGGATAGACCGTTTTCGTCAAGTTTGAACTACACCGTACCTTGCCTCGGATACGGTACTATCAAGATGGCAAGCCTGCAGGTTAGACTGCACTCCATTGGAAGGCAAGTTTTGTGACCGAGAAGGAAGCCAAGAAACGCCCCTCTGAGCTGATATCAGGCCTGGGTCAGGGTGGAGAAATGACGTCTGCTCGATTCGAATTTGCAATAGCTATTTCCCCCATTTGGCAGACTACGTTGTGCTGCTTCTTCGTGAGGTCACTAAAGCCCGATACCACTGCTGTCCAAGTGGTCTAGACTTATTGTCAAGTAATACTCTATTGCGCAACCCCCGTCCATCGCCCATCCTCGCCGTTCGTGCTCTCCGCTCCTGCCAGCGTTGCGCAATCGCACAACGAAGATGTCCGTCCGACATGGCTCTTCACTGGAAGCAGTCCATCATGAATTTATACCCCGAACAGCCACACCCATACTTACCAGGAACGCTTCCCTTCTTGATAAAACATCCCCCAGTGCGTATCAAAGCTTTGAACCCATCTCTCACCGCCTCCAGCAATTGTGACGATCGCTCGTGATAGATCGCCATCTCGTAGAGTAACCATCGCTATTACTTCCTGATTCACTAGTCCCAATCCCATTTTCCCCAACAAGTTGTGCCCCCTTACCACAACATGCAAACACTCCCCACTTCATTCCCCCCCTTCTTTCTACTTCTGATAGTATTTTCCCCCAAAGGTTTCCTCAACTCAACGTTTTCTTCTTATTTTTTTCTTTCTACAAAAGGTGCCGATATATTTCTCCCAAAACATGGCAACATAAGGAGTGAGTGAGTACCTTAGGAAAAAGGTAGAAAGAATCCAAGATCCAATATTGGCCAAACCGGGTTTTATGCCCATTCCGTTCCATTCATTCCAGCAAAGGAGGTAGACGAATCATTTTCACCCAAGCACAAAACCTACAGTAGCGGCACAGCGGCCAAGAGAGGTCGGCGGCATTCCGGACCCCCAATTTTTTCAAAGGACTATATGTATGGAGTTTGCCAGTTGTCGCAAGGAACAAAACCAGGAGCGGGTTTTCGAGCTTTTGCTGCAAAGAGCAATCAACTGCTCGTCGCTTGAGGAAGCGTGATGATGTAGATTAGCGCTTGCGGAACGGGGTATGATGTTTTTTTCTTCTCCATTCTGAACATAGGTCTGGTTGAGGAAGGCTGGGTTGGGGGTTTTTCTTTATGTTTCTTCTCTCCCTCTCTCTCTCTGGGATAGATATCTGGCAATCTAAAATTTCTGCAGAGACGCGGGGTGGGCATCTTGATAGCTTACATATATAGATAGCATCGCCGGCGATTATTCAGCATGTCCGGCTCTGTTGTTGGGCTCGTGCATCGGGGGTGTTTTTTTTTCTTTTCGAGCGGTGTTTTGATGGTGATGGTGGTGAGGATGGGTTTTGTTGGGGGTAAGGGTGGGTGGGAGATGGGTGTTGGGGTGAGCAGTGAGGGAAGTGGAGGAGGTATGGGGTTTTTTTACTGGTTTGTGAGGATGGGTTTGGTCGAAGTGGTTGATGGTGGCTGGTTAAGGAGGGGGGGCATGGGGAGAGTAGGGAGGATGTCTGTTCGGATTGCTGTTTGTGCTTGCGTATGAAGAGTGAAGAAGCAATTCATCAAATCCTCCAAGTACGCCATTGTTCTTGCAGGAAATATCCGGTACCCTCGCCGCCGCCCACGATTGGATCTTCACCAAACTCTCCGCTCCTTGAGCCCGTCTCAAAAAAAAAAAAGCCGCGATATTTCTCCACATGGTCATGAACCCCCGGGCTTCCCTTTTGGTCCTTTCTACCAACCCAGCACCGAGCGAATCCTCAAAGAACCGGATATGGCCCGAACTGGCAAATAGTGGCTCAATGCCTCAACCTGGTGCGTGGTTAGAGCTTTGCCGTCCTCACGCACGACGATGACACTGCCGACGTTATCCTTCCATCTCAGAGGCGCCCATCCCCAGGACGAACCCTGAGGGTCTGCGTTCAGATGCAGGAATGTTGCTGCGACGTTCTCATACGGACAAAAGCCAACGGTCTGATCATCCTTCCATGCCCGATCGGGAGGGTACTTGCGTGTGAGCAAAAGGACACCAATCAAGGTCGAGATGGGTGGTTGCTTTGAACCACACGAACACCTGATGATCTGGACAGCGACCAAAAACCTCCGCTCCAAAAACCTCTTGGTCGCCTTTCCAGCTGACCCCGACGCGGCCATTGACTTTTAAATCCAGTACCCGATCTGCCGTCCCTGCAGATCTCGCACAACCCCGTCGCCGTAACCCACAAAACAAACAATCTACCCCCGTAGCGAAAGTCCGCGAGCGTGACATCCCTCGAAGAAGAACCTGGGAACGACGCCGAGCCCCCCCTGACTTGCGCAACACCACTACCAGCCCCCTCTCGAACCCATGGACGAGGCCGCCCCCTGATTATTTCGACGACGACGCTTCTTGTTCGCCCGTGATCCGTCTGTCAGAAATGCGTCTCGGCTGTATATGTATGATCCAGGCACTGAAGCCCCCGGTATCTTGCCCCCAGGATCGCGGGCGCCCACTACGAGAACGGGCTCGTCAAGGACCTAGCAGGTGAGCGGTCTTTGCACTATCATAGACCACGCCTTTTTTTTACTTTCACCCTCGGTCAATAGTAGCTGTGGGGCTTTTGCATCGACGGGAAAGGAAGAACGCCAGGTTTTTATATGTAGGGTCGGGGCCGCGAAGGGGTTCGCAGAGGAGCTTGTGGGTGGGCTCTGTCTGTTTGCTGGCACTCGGGGGAGCAGTAGCTGCTACAAGATGTGCAGGTGGAGCGGGAGGATGAGCTTTGGGGCGCCACGGATGGCCGCAGCGAGGTTGGCGTTGGAATGGTTAGCTGCTTGCTTGCTTGATAGATTTTCCAGAGGTGTTTGATGACTTTCTAGAATGGTGTGTTGGAATGCATTTTGGTTGTAAGGTGTGTCCACTGCTATGTCAAGTGAAATGAGGAGGTGCTCATATGGCTTGGGGAAGTAGCATGATTTCGAAAACAAACATAGGAGGTGAGATTGGAATTCATGGTATGTTGACTACGTGACGGCCTCTGCAAAGCTTTAGGCCTTCAAAGAACGTAGGAGACACCTTGAGGACAACCGTTTTGGAGAAGGGAGAGAGCAGGGAATATAATTTAGTTGATTGAATATGGACGCAAACGAGTAGAGGTGGGTTTATTGGGGTTATGAATGGTGTCGAGAATGAAAAAGTGCATGGGGAGGGTGAGGAGAATGGGATGAGTGGGAGGGAAGACTGGTATTGAGATCGGATGCTATTGCTTCGAGTCTTTCTCACATGTTAGGTGATCGAGTCTTGAGACACGTACCACACACTGATGAGCAACCTCACTCTTTATAATCCTCTAGGGCCTAATTGCCTTTTCCCCCACCCTAAGCACGAAACAACCTCAAGCCCTCCTCTTCAACCCCATCACCCTCCTCGCCCTCATCTTCTTCATCCAAAGCCACCTTGGCACCTAACAAACTTACAAAAAACTCCCCCACCTGCCTCTCCCCCCAGCTCCCCCTATCCTCTGGCGCCATAAAATTCTGCAGTTTCTCATGCACTGTATACCGCATTTTCCTACCTTTGGACGCTTTGGTGTCGACTTGTTTCCGTATCTTTGGCACTTTGAGCGGTAACAGGGTGGTGCCATTGGAGATAGACGAGGGGTTGATACTGGTGTTGATGTTGTTGTGATTGGTGGATGACATGCGCTGATCGACAAGCTCGCGGAGGAGGAGAGTGTAGAAGTCGGCGTCATCATAGATGTTCCGGTCCTCGAGTACTTTCTTCGCAGCCTGCAACGGCGCACAAGACCTTGGTACGCGCGTGCGGGCTATCAGGCGAGCGTTGTTTGGGGCGGAGAGTTGTTGGTCTAGGACACTAGTGAGCGGTTGGTGCGTAGAAGCTGCGGAGAGGGCATTGCGCGGTTGAAGGGTGGAGGAGACATGGACGCGCGAGGACCATTTGGAGAGAATGAGGCGGCGGTGGGCAAGGAACGTAGATTCATGTTGTTGCATACGAGTGGACAGGGTCGAGGTGGGAGTGGAGACGGTGGCGGAGAACGAGCGTTTCTTGGAGATGGGACGCTTTTCTGTGGCGGTGGTTTGCAAGGATTGGCGGAGATCGTCGAGGGTGTTCCATAGATTTAGAGCGGCTTGTTCGGCGGCTTGGATCGCATCTGTGTCTGATTCGCTCTTTCCCGCAGACGGTGCTTCAGCAAAGAGCGAATTCGTTGCTACAAGAGCTTTTTGGAGCCGTATACGGGTATTTAAAAGACTATCGAAGGTGGAGCGTTGATGTTTGATGGCTTGGCCTTTGGTGATATCTGCTTTTGCGGCTTTAGAAATCGTTGATAAGACTGTCTTTTGCTCTTCAGCCATCATTTTGCGGAGCTCGGCGCGGTCGTCTGTCTGGGATCTTTTGCCCCGACCTTCCATACTGCTGCCGTCGGTGTCGCCTTCGGACATACCGTCTTCATCCTCCATTTCAATGTCATCCGAATCTTCATCATCCCTGCTATCCGATTCGTGACCCCCGCTATTGATACTATTCGACAATGCTTCTATATCCTCATCTGCTCCAGAGCTTGAGTCATCTGCCTCTTCCTCCACCGCTCGCAAAGGCTTCTGGTCGCGTTTCCTCTCTTGTTTTTTGCTTCTCCTGTTTGCAGACTTTTTGGTGTTTCCATTAACCCCGTCCTGGAAGGCCTCCTCCTTGGCAACGTTTACCTCCTCCGCTTGAAGATCCTCGTCTGGATCAGTATCATCGATGTCCCCAGCTGATTCTTCGTGGTTGCTGGTGCCGCTACCGAAAGGATCATCATCACTTCCTTCTGCAAGCAGATCTTCTCGGCTTATAGTTGAGCCTGTATATTGTGGTCCCAGCGAGATTCCTTTGGGTTTGCGGAGCGTGCTCTTTCTATCAAAAGGTCAAATTTGTCCTGATCACCTAGACCTCTTGAAGCCGTACCCAACGTCTATGTAGTGTTCGCGAGCCGTTGCCACTCCTTCTTCACTACCCACGGAATCAGAATCGTCGCCATTGCCAAAGTGTTCCCCATGTTCTTCGGGATCAATATCTGGAAGATTGTGAGTACTATTTGCTGGGATGCTGCATGACAGTACCTTTTGGCGCAGGGTTGTCAAAATCTGCAATCTGTTCTGCCCATGATCTGGGCGTCTTCTCTTTGGCCATTACGAATATTGGTTGGTTTTCCAATTGGCCATGATCAAGCTTCATGAAATTCTAGAGATTTGCGGAAACATTCCGCTCCGACTTAACCGAGGACACAATATCTCTTGTAGGGCAAACTCCACGATACTGTAGCGTACGTTAAGGTAGGTTTACCATTGAATGACTTAGTGGTTTTCGAAACTTCCATACATCAAAGCATGTCCCGAGACACTCTATGTGGCATTGCTCATATGTTTCTTCATGGTGGGTCTGTTGATACCCTGGGTTATCTGATGAAACTACTCCGTATGCTACTCGCCTTAACATGGGTTGGTCTTATCAACCTCTGATATCCGCAGATACTCCTTATGACCTGACGCTATGACCAAACTTGTTACTTGACGTCTCATTAGACAACTCTCTCTCTTCCGACATATTGATCCTTCCTTCCTAATTTTCCTTACTATCCTCACCCTCCCACCCCTCCTCCACCAACAGTGACAATGGCGGGCCCGGCATGCTGTCATCCATCAAACTCTCCGGTAGTAACTGGCTGTCAGTAAGCCTCTCTCCGTTCCATCCGCCGACATAGCCCATGTACGCCTCCGCATCTTTACGTGTGCGAAAGGGCGAGGAGGACAATATAGGAGGTAAAGGCGGCGGGGAGGAGAGGGTTGGTAAAGAGTGTGAAGGGCGCCTGGCAGAGGAAGAACGTAATTGGGTTAAAGGTTGGGTAATATCGATAGTTGTGGCTTGGGAAGGGGGTAGGCGAATTGGCGAGCTCATTGTGAGCGTTTGAGAGCGGGAAAAGGGCGTAGCAATCAACGCAGGAAGTCTGTTCAAGGCAGGACTAGATGAGTCCTCATTGTTGGGCTGATAATAGTCTCTAGGATCTTCGGATCCTGAGTAAGGGCGCCAGGTAGCCTCCCACTGGGAGTCTGTTTCCACAAGAGGTAAAGGTTGGGTAATGCGGATGAATTCGGCTGTCAGCTTTGCAGACGCTTCTTCTGATTCAGAGCGTATACATTGATGGTCATGTGGCCCGGATTCGTCTAAAGCTCGTGGTTGGTGAACGAAGTCTTCTTTAGGCACTTCTACTACGTCATCCGAATATGTAGCCAGCCGTACCGCAGAGTCATCTGAGCTATTTTGGTTGTCATGACTTTCTTGATCACCAAACTGGTTGACAGGGTGCTCAATGGGTTCAGCGAAATCATCCAGGGTCATAGTCGCTTCTGCTGGCTTTGGTATGAAGCCTACATCCAAGCCGCTAGCTGCCAGACTTTCATCGGAGTCTCCGCCGTCAGAGTCGAAAACCTCGGACCTGGCAATCTCAGCTTGCTTTCCGCTGCTGTGAACGATCCGGTCCACAGAATCAGGTAGGACGGAACTTGAGACATGATCCCTAACGATAAAGCCGCCTTTTGAGGTGACTGCTGAAGTTACAATACGTCCGGAATATATAGTTCTAAGTTCATTCTTGAACTCGGCTTGCGTAGATATAGATTCTTCCGTGCTACTTGTACTATCCATTGTATCAGCAACCACCAGCTTGGGGATTTGTCGAACGTTCTTCTTCGGAGAATGAAAACCTTTCGGAATGTTTGTAGACTTTTGCTTGAGAGGCGACCTGGACTTCTCACGGAATGATCTCCGACTTTGACTCGAAAGGGGCGTGTCCGCAGGAGATTGCGAAGAAGGTATCTCCTTGCGTCTTGATGACTTCGGGGTCTTTGGTGGTGGCATCATTGCCGCTGCTATGTCTGCTTGGTTGTCCTCGGACTTCTCGACTACCGACGACTGGGCACTTTTCACCACGTCCTCTTCGCCCTTAATCTTGCTCTGCACAGCTTGCCTCACAGCACTCCTCGTTTGCACGGTACGAGTAGGCGCATCAGGCGTGGTCTGTCGCCGCTTGTGCCTCCGGGACGACGCACCGGGGACATGAATGTTGTCCATCTCTTTCAATCCATCTAGCTCTTCCTGTACCTGTAAACCGCGTGATACATAACCACTTTGGGTCAAGGTATCCTCTCGTTGAAGTGGCATAGTCTTCCGTCGCTTCTTTTTCGGAGGCAATTCTTCTTGAGCGTCGCTAACGGCTTCTTCATATGCGAGATCATCTCCTTCGTGTGGGTGGTAGATCGCACGAAAAGGGTCCATCTGTGTTATCGTCTGCTGTCTCTTTCTTGTCGTGGACGACGTCGAAGGCCCAGACCTAACGCTTCGGGTTTTGGGTGTGAAGTACTGCTGGTTAGGTGCCGGTGTCAAATTTTCGTACATCCGACCAGATGAGCGACGCCTACTTGGTCGCGAGGACATGATATACTGTGAGAACAAATACTCATTCTAAGTTGAGGGTGAGGCGTATGAAAGTTGGAATCCACGCTAACGTAGTTTACGTGTTGACGCGATCAATGATCTAGAATACGCGACGTCATGTGTTCGGCAATCTAGATATAATGTACTTGATCTAACTTTATCCAGAATTGAACATGTCCTCTCTCTGGTGCTCTTGTCCATTCGTTGATTTCTGAATCTTCCAAGTGTCATGCTTACTGGAATGAGAAGCAATGACTTGCTTCTTGAAGGCTTATGTGGATCAGAGCTCAGAATTCGCGAATGAGCTGATGACTCTGCAGTGTTCAATTGTGCTTTCGCAAGTTGTTTCTGCTTAATCTGATGTATCTTATTCTCTGAGCCTAAAAGTTCATAATGGCAAGAGCAGGAGCTAGTAAGAAGGGGCGTGTGACAAGAGCTCCCAGAAACCCTGTCAACGAAACTGTGATGCCTGATGTTTACCGAGAGATGCTGGCAGATGCTGTTTCATCTTCGCCTTCCAAATTCAATGAGGAAGGCCAGCCTGTCAAAAGACGCAGAGTTGGAGGTCGCGTGGTTAAACAAAGCTACGATGAGATGGCACATTATCTATCCGATCAAGCATCAACCGATGCAAATCATACGGATATTGAGCGGTCGCGGCTTGAATCTCAGGCCGCGAATAAACAGACAGCTTACACAGAATCAAATGGCTCTGCAGATAGTGACATTGATTGGGAGGAGGTTGATCTTAAGGACACCCCTGAAAACTATCTTTCTGAGCAAGATATTGTTGAAGACCAGGAGCTTAATCTGGTACTTGGTGCAGATGATCATGATACTCGAAGACGATCCGCGGCGAGGCGTAAGCCTGCTAGTGCTGCTGATAAAAAGCTTCGACTTGAAATACACAAGATGCATCTGCTAAGCTTGCTTGTGCATGTCCATCGACGCAATCACTGGTGCAATGACGAAGATTCTCATGTATGCCATACCCAACAATATATACATCGGCACGCTAAGACCTTAATAGAAGACACTGAGAAACCTTTTGGACAAGCGTACGATATCGTACTTGAACCCCGACAGTCAAAAATCCCAATTCCAGAGATCACGATCTTTTGTAGATGGCCTCACGCAGGCTCTTGGTGTTTTCAATGAGAAATATAAGATTAGTGCAAGAGGTATGAGCAGATCATACTGGGCTGACAGTCTGGAGGATTTAGCCAATGTATGAAGCGGTATATTCTCTAGTTCAGTATATTATAGTTTGGTTTGAAAGCTGACATTGTAAATGGCCTTAGACTTGTCTACCCGAAGATCTGGATCTTCCTATACAGAAATCAGATTTTCGTGAGACTGCAAGCAGTCTTAATGCATCTCGAGATGTTGGGGCTCAGCTCTTTTGTGCTCTTCTGCGCTCCGCTGGTGTCGACGCTCGGTTGGTGTGCTCGCTGCAACCTTTGCCTTTTGTTGCCGTTGCAAAAGGCACAACGACGCAGAAATCAGTGCCAATGATGGCCATCACGGATCCAGAAAGCCGGACTGCCACTAGTGGGGACGAGAGTGGAATTGATTATAAGAGCGATGCGCCAGTTTCGGCATCGAGAGCAGTCGGTTCTATTGGTGGCCGAAATCGATTTGGGTCTCCAAACCATGGTCATCCTCGTCCGGTCAGTAACAGCAACAGCAACAGCAATAGTACACCTACACTTAAACTTCCAAAACCGAGTCAGCACTCCCCTCTTCCCTGCATATGTGAGCAATCTTCTAAACTGAACAGGGCCTAAAACAAAACGGATCAGAGAGTCACCGTATCCTCTTTATTGGGCCGAAGCCTTTGACGAGGCAAATCAAAAGTGGATACCTGTAGACCCACTAGTCACTAAGTCGGTTGCGAAACCTTCAAAATTTGAGCCTCCAGCCAGTGATCCAAAGAACCAACTAAGCTACGTCGTTGCATTCGAAGATGACGGAACTGCTCGCGATGTCACTCGGCGGTATACAAAAGCCTACAATGCCAAAACCCGCAAAGAGAGAGTGGATGTTACGAAGGATGGCGAGAAGTGGTGGCGAAGAGTGATGAGGATGTACCGAAGGGATCATGATCTTGACCGTGACCAATTAGAAGACGCCCAGCTTGTACAGAAGGAAGCCCAGGAGGGGATGCCCAAGAACGTGCAGGACTTCAGGGACCATCCATATTACGCGCTAGTAAGACACCTAAGAAGGAGCGAGGTGATCCATCCGAAGCGAGAAGCTGGTAAAGTTGCAGCTGGTAGATCTGGTGGAGACAAGATACTAGAGCCAATCTACCGCCGCCGTGATGTGCAAGAGGTGAAAAGTGCGGACAAGTGGTATCGGATGGGGCGGGAAATCAAGACCGGAGAACAGCCGCTCAAATGTGTTACCGCTCGTCGGAAACGTGGATCGGCATTTGACGAAGAGCAAATTTCTGAAGACGAGGAGAACGCAGGGACGAGTCTCTATGCTGCATTTCAGACGACCGTATACATAGCTCCACCAGTCATCAACGGCCGCATTCCCAAGAATATCTACGGAAACCTCGACATTTACGTTCCAAGCATGGTTCCCGCAGGCGGAGCCCATATAACCCACCCAGAAACCGCACGAGCAGCCAAGATCCTTGGCATTGATTTTGCTGATGGGGTCACTGGCTTCGCATTCAAAGGCAGACATGGTACTGCGATTACTCAGGGCGCTGTAGTTGCTACGGAATACCGCGAGGCAGTAGAAGAAGTTATCGAAGCTTTTGAAGACGAGCGTGCTAAAGAGGAAGAGGCCAGGAGAAGTGCTGAAGCATTGAGGATGTGGCGGCGATTGTTGACTGGGCTGAGAATTAGGGAGAGGATTGAGGGGTATGAGGTTGAAGGAGAGCGTGATGCTTTGAGAGAGAGGATGGAGGAGGCTGACATGGAGGGAGTCCAAGATGAAGAAGCAGGTGGGTTTCTACCTGACCGAGATGCAAAAGGCTTTGCGGAGCCGACTGCTGGACGAACGTTTGCCCATGATTTTGCTGGTCGGGAAGAAGACGAAGGGGGTGGATTCATGGACGACGACGAAGAATACCGTGGTGGCTTCATGGAAGATGACGAAGCCGAAAGCCGAGATGATAATACTAAAGAAAAGCACCAACTTGCTGCAGACCCCTTTACAAACACCATCGAAGACGACGATCGTGGTGGCTTCTACGCATACGATATTGATGAGGATGCGGAAGAGGCAATGCGCGAGACTAAGCCAGCGGATCTATATGATCCTTATGATTCCAAAGACATCTCAGGACAAGGAGGTTTCCTGCGAGAGGAAGTCGAAGAAAGCAAAGACAACGTTGCCAGTTTCCCAGTACAAAACTCGCCCTTCGAGGAAGGCGGAGGTTTCCTAATCGACGACGAGGAAGACGCGACTCGGATCCAACCACAGGACGAGAACGAGTCACAATCAACCATTCCACCTCTTATCTTCCGAAACCCAGAAACCACACCCCCCACTCTCAACGATCCCGGCCTCGCGGACAACGATCTAGCCGAAGCAACCATGCTGCAAGAACTTCACGAATCCTCCCAAATAAACACCACTATCCCCAACTCCAACCCCCACAACCTCAATCCACATGCCGCACGCCAAGCGGAATCCTTCCCTGCCGCCCACAACGAAGCCATCCCCCACGACACTAGCCATAGCCATACCCAATCTCCACCACCACCACCACCACCACCACCACCACCACCGCAGGAAGACGATATAGAACTCGAAGCAAAAAGTCCGGCTTCAGACCCAGGATCTTTGCTCTCACATGACCCGGAAGACGAGGATGCGGATCCGGAATGGCTTATTTGATGTTGGGGGTTTCGGTGGGGTGATTGAGGTGGAAGGGAGCGGTCGGTGAGATTAGGTTGAAGGTCTGAGAAGTACGGCGTAGTCGAGGATTTACTAATGGGGGAAGATGGGATGGGATGGGGGGGGGAAGCGATGTTACTATGAGGTATTAGTGAAATGGTTTTTTTGGGCTAGGAAAAATAATGGAAGAAATATCCTGTTTATGTCAAGTTTGTCAATCCGATCGATCGATCCATTTAACCGACCATTTCTCACCCTCCCTACCTGCCTGCCCCCACTGTGCTGTTGTTATTGTTGTTGTTGTTGTAGCTCAGGTCGAACGGAGGCAAATTTTTTGGAGTTGGCCTGGGCAAAAAACGAACGGAAGTGCTTTAATGGTGATATGTACATTAGCGTAGCTTATGGGGGGGGAAGGGTTTTGTATCATCAGACAAGGTAGGTACGTCTAATGTAGGCTCGACGCCATATTTCACTGCAGAAAGGGTGCTCTTCTCTTTCCCTCACGAGCGGCGAATACAAAACATCCTCGCTGGGTAGGTACCTAATCCAAATCTCCTCCAAAAACGCCCGTCGCTATGCACGAATCCCCCCCATTCCCACCTGCCCCCGTCTGCCTAATCAGACTCATAATCCACCAATGCCACAACAGCATGACTTTCCTTTCCGCTGTCCTGCTCAACGGCAACGACGCCGGTGTCCCGTTTCCTCTTCGCCGCCACCGTCGCCGAAAACGGCTTTTCGCCACTCAGGAAGGGATCCATAGCCGCCATGGTGTTTCGCCTGAGTTCCTGCCTGAGCTTCTCCCGCCTGAGCTCCGCATCGGATAGCCCTTTTGCGGCGTTCTCCTTTCCAACAGGCGGGTTGGAGCCCGCAAACAGCGGCCTTGCTGTCGCCTTGGCGATGGCTGTCTCTCCATCGATAGCACCAAAGTCTACGAAACCCGCCCTGCGCCTGTCGTCTTCAGTTTCCGCCAAGAGATCCATACCCAAGCTCATGCGATCCTTCAGCGCCTCCGTCGAGCCCTCGTTCTTCTGCCTAACCCTGCGGTCCGCACGGAAAGCTCTCCGGAGCCGCCGGCTCGCCGCATACGGATCTTCCCAGTCTTTCTCTTTAGCGCGCTGGAGCTCCTCGATGCGGGATCTGTCCGTCAGGGTCTGTCGCTTGTCTTCGACTCGGCCCTCTAGCGCGGCAAAAGCATCGTTCTGCAACCGCTCGCGCTCCTCATCCGTCCGGATTCTGATCTCGCCGTCCTGATGCTTGTCCTCCCCGGTATCCCGCTTCTTGGCGCCTTCGGTGACGACGTATGCGGTATTCTTTGGATCTGTGCGGATCTCTATCCATCCCCCGCATGAGACGTGTTTCATGCGAAAGCTGAAGATCGGGGTCGTGTGGTAGTTCCCGACCTTCTTCTTCTCGGCGTTGAAGCGAACGCCCTGGCCGATGATGGTTGGTTTCGGGCAGGTGGAGCACCAGATGGCGAAGGGCATCTCGAAGCGGACGGTGAGGATGCCCTGGCCTGACTTGCGGGCGCGGTTTCCGAGGGCATGTCTGCTCTATCGTGAGGACGGGCTATGGATGGTAGGAGGGGCAATCGTACTTGCCGGCGAGCTTGTTGGCGGATGTGGTGCCCTCGTACTCGGGCGGGACATAACGTCCCATATCTAGCCATGTTAGTCATTGGAGAGGTGGCAAGGAGAGGGTACAAACTAAAGCCCTGCATCTTGTCGAAGATTCTCTAACCAAGTCTATATTCTGGCAGAGGAGTCGCATGAATTTTGAGATGTTGGCCTTTTATTGTAGTTACCTTATCGCCGTTGCTCGCCTTTTAGGGCTGACTATGGCTAGTCCGACCCCTGACCCCTGCGTGTCACTTTTGACGTCATACCCAGCGTTCTCATACCTTGATCTTTGCGCGACGTAAACACAAAATAAACAAGCTTGCGAACGCCCAGTTTTTGTTCTTTCTCTACCCTCTTATTTAGAGTATCATACCTCATTAAAGCTCCATCTTCCAACAAGCAGCTCTCCTTCGAACAAAGCAACCCATCAGCATCAACAGTACCCACACACCTCCAAGCCCCAAGCCAACATGTCCAGCATAATCGACTCCCTCAGCTCCCTCATCTCCTCCATCTTCGACATCTTCAAGTCCATCTTCATGACCATCTACCATAGTCTCGCCTCCGTGCTCTCCATCTTCACCGACTCCATATCCAGCATTGCCAACTTGGGCGGTGACTTTGCCGGTTTTCTTATGAGTAAGCTTTTCCTTGCCTTTCTCGATAGTCCCGGTTTTGGGGTTTGTGTTGTGGAACATGGACGAGGTGCTGAGAGCTATTTCTAGGAAACGTTGTGGTCATTGGGTTGCTGGTAGCGGCATTTGTGGGGTATTCTGCGTATCAACAGAAGCAGGGAAGGACTGCGAGTGGGAAGAAGAGGATGTAAAGAACAAACATGGAAGCAGGGGGTGTAGCGAGATGGGCAGTGATGGACGATGTGGATTAGTAAGATATGGGAGATGTTTTACACTTGAGACGACTTGCAAGTTGCGGGATACCTTAATATCTGATGCTCAGGGATGGTATTAATCAAGAAAGGTGCTTGGTGGATGTTTCTTTTCCATGGAGCAGCTATGCGTGATATTGGAGTTATTACCGTCAATTAGCAGATTGAAAGTCACGATTTACAAGTGGGATAATATTTTGAAAAGTCTGAAAAACTTCATTATGAGAGGATCACCATTCATGCAGATGACAGGAAAATCATATACGACGGTAGGAATCTATCTACAGTAGCGCAATGCTCGCCCAATTGAATCATTAATCGTGAAGTCGTCGAAAGGCCAGGTGCCTTTCCACTGGGGTTATCTGCCCCAAACATTGGTTGGGTCGTCTTCCGAACTGAAAGACACCTCATCATTCAATGGTGCGGCCCATAGAGGATCCATATCGTCTTTCGGTGTAGGAATGGATAGTTCACCCATAGCCTCGATTGGAGGCCCTGTATGACCAAGATTGCCGGGGTGGGCAAGCTTTTGCGCGTCTTTCACGGTGATGCCGTGTTTGACAAATTGCTCGGGATCCATTAGAGTGCTGGCATTTGGTCCTTCGACGTCAGTAGGTGAAGCGGTTGTGCCCTGAAGGAAGGTATCCATGTCAAGGCTGTTGAGACTACTAGACGAGAGCATAGATGCTTGTGGCAATTCGAGAAACGAGGATGCTGAGCTAAGCCGATAGGTGTTAGGGTCTGTGACCTGGGATGAGCTGGATGTATTTTGGTCCCGTCGCATCATGGAAGATGATTGTCCATTGTAGGATGTGTACTCCTCGATCTCCGAGACCTCATCAGACGATGCTGTGGTCAAACCTGGTTGACCGACGTTACTGTGATCAAAGCTAGCGTATGACGGAGGTTGGCTGTACGAAGTGGATAAGTTGCCACCCTCCAAGGGAAGGTCAAGAGCTGACCAGTCTACTACAGGCATGTTGAAGCCCGCTGAAAGAGCTGGTTGGTCTTCTTGAGCCGTAAAGTATGTTTCGAACCCCCTGGGCGATTGGTAACTGCTATAGTCCTCACTCGGTGGACTTGGGATGGGATCAATGAAAGAACAAGAACGCTCCAATGCCAATGAAGGTAAATGGCCATTGAAACCGTCGAAGGTCGAAGCAGCTCTTTGTTCTGGCGATCCATGCTCGGATCTGACTAATCGTACTTCTTGCTGGGCACTGGAGATGGATTCTTGAAGCTGAGACGGGGGTTGTTCCAAGGTATTGGTGAGAGGTAGATGATCTACTGACCGTCTTGCAACGTCGGAGTTGCCATGTATGCTATGGGGTATAGGAATCTTATACGGCGCTCCACATTTATGGGCCGCATCATTATATTTATGTACCGGCTTGTGGTGGCCGTTAGTAAAGACGGTCAAAGACGTATCGGATTGAGCGGTTGCAAGTCGAGGCTTTCGAGAAGGTAGAGTCGATGGTGCTACTGCTCCTGGAATGTCTGCTTCGGGCACCGGGTCCAAGTATTCCTTCTTATTGGCACATGTGCACCGAGCCCCATGGCTACAACAACAGATGTGGAGTTCGGGTGCATGTGGATCGGCCGTAAACTCGAAGATGTTCTCGTTGAGAGCATGCTGAATCTCAGCGTCGGCGCATTCCTCCTTTGAATGGGGGTTTTCCCCGCAATCGCATTTCACGTGGGAAGCACGCGCCTTGCGCAAGCCTCTACAATGTGGGCATTGCGAAACAGGCCGGCCCTTCTTGTTGATGTGTGTAAGAGGCCTGTCTGTGCTTACTGTTAAAGACTGCGTGGAAGCGGCTACAAAGCTTGAATGCTTACCAGAATGTTGACAGTTACTGACACGGTGGCCTCTCACGCATGCCTCACAGGCGTACTTCTCGCCTTCAATCAGCATCACTGGTGCAATGGACTGACTTCCGGCCGCAGATTCTTGAGTCTGACCGACCGGGACGGCTCTTCCACGATAAGGTGTCGATGGTTGTGGAAAAAGAAAGGTAGCTAAAGCTGCTGGTGAACTCGATCTCACCGAACGGATGCAAATGCAATGTTGTGTCAAGGCATCCTCGAGCAGCACATATGGTGAATCGGGTATTATGCTGGGAACATTGAACGCCTTGCCTGCGAAGTTCACAAAACCAAAGTTGACCGCCAAACGCCTCGTGGAAAGCAAAAGCAGCAGCAGCAGCAATGGCAGCAGTCGGTACTGGCAGAGCGGCTGAGCCTTGCACCAAATGGCGCCGGCCGTTGCAGCGAAGACAACAACCACAACGGTGAAGCTTGCCGTGCCCTTCTCTGTAGCAATGAAGAATATGTGAAAGGGAAGAACGGGTGGGAAGACGGTGGGGTTTTATGCGATTGCGCCTCCTAGCTGCGGGTACGGCAAGTCCGCCGCAGGCTTGGCCCTGTACACCTGCACCATCGAAAGTGCCAATATCAATGGAAGGATCCAGTATCGCACAACACTGTGGTGTGTTATAGTGTTCTGCGTTGGGACTTGGATATAAAGTGCTTTTCGTAGTGCGTCCCTGGATCCATCTGCATGGGCAGTAGCAAGCAGGCAGGGTGAGAGAGAGACCTACCTCTGGATGATAATGGAATCCCTCGAGAAAGAGCCTATTTTGGTATTCCGGACACTCGAGATCCGACAAAACTCGGGGATTTCCTGCTCCAGGGTTCTGTTAGACTTCATGCGCTAGAACACACACACACACACACCATGAATGGGGGAAGAACAAAGGAAGTCTACAGTAATCAAGGATTACCCTCCACTCGACCTTTCTTATTCGCCTCCACTTGTATCTAGGTACCTTACTTTACCTTACCTTGCTACTACGACTCACCACCGGTTGACCGAAAGTTCCATTGCCGTCACACTCACTCGCCCTGATAGGCTCACCCATCAACACGTGACAAGGCGGCTATGTCAGCCTTACCAGCGAATAAATCCCTCACCAAAAACTTCCCCATTCACTTGCCAGATACTCTCACGTGACTCTCTAGTTTTAATAATAATAATAAATGCCAAGCCGAGGCTGCTGTTCGCTTGTGATTTCCTGTTCTTCTCTTCCATACAAAGAGCAACCTGGAAATGGAAGCTTCGTCACCACGCAGGTCTGTTGCTTCATACGAGAGATGCTCTACATGGCCTGGAACAATTCATGTATATCCTATCAATTGGGAACTTAGCATGCATCTCATAATCTTAATGTTTGCTCCAATACTTTCGACTGATTAAGAACATTGATACTCGTTAATCGTTTTTCCTCAAGACCGAAAAGCAAAGGTTTCCATGGCGTCCGATGAGGGAATATGATTTTCTTGGGACAACTTTCACTCACTCTCAAGGAGTTCACTATTATCAGGGACCGTTTTCACCTTCATGGCTATGATTCACCCCTTCTCTTTTAAAATCCCATAAAGAGCCAAGAATCCGTCCTTTCGTCCACAGGACCGTGAAAACCAAGACCTGACTTATCTTACTATGAATGAACCATTCATATATTATGAAGTACTTGATAAGTGACCGAATACAATCATTCCCCGCCCTTTCCTCAAGCCATAAGCTGTCTATTTCTTTCGAGACAGCTTGAGAACATATGACCGATGAGCTTGCAACTGTGAACCGCTTACTTCCCATGTTAAGTTGCACAAGCGTTCGAAGCTGTATTTAAGCTACTCTAACGTACGGGGCCATCTTTCCAGCAATGCCAAGACTTTGGCCTTGCTAATTGACATTGTGGTCTTCTACAGCGACAGGTTTGAAACATCTAATTATATAAACTTCAATAGTTTCGACATTGTCAGCTTCGAGATGCCTACTGCAGGCGTGGGGAAGAGCAGGAAAACAGGGCGCAGCAAAGCCTACGCTTATCCAAAGGAATCCACCTGGTTCCGCAAGCATGGCGTCCGCTGGCGATCGACTATCGGAGTTCGCTCTACCGAGAGATATATTGAAGGTAAGGAAGCGAACGAGCTATCAACGACGGACCCACCCGACAAGCATCCAGCGCCTCCTAGAGATTCCGCAGACATCTCTAAAATATCCGACAAAGATGACTCTGAGTCTGTGGCGTCTCGAGTGTGCAGCGGGACCCGCAGAAATGGTGCCCTGTGCCGTGGAGTCGGCGCTGCGGAGAAAGATATTGAGACTCCCAAAAGGGCGAGAAGACCACCATTGTCGAAGTATTCCAAAGAGCATTCAGCGTCTCCCAAAAGGCCTCTGGGTATCTCCCACGTGTCCAGCGAAGATGACTCTGAGCCTGTGGTTTGTAGGAGGCGTAAGAGAAGGAATGGATCTATGACGCAATTAGATACTATTGGCAAAGACCTGGTTTCACAAGTTATATCATCTAAATCTGAGACCGACGACGAAGTTCTTGTCAGGGAACCTCCATCGAAGGTCAGGAAGTTGAGGACTTCAGCTCTTCTTCCAGCATCTAGTCCAATTCCAGGTTCGCTGGACGAAATGGAAGTCGAGCCCAGCGTCCCGAAGGTGATTGATGACTCAGGGAAATACGAGGATCATCCAATTTTAACCGAAGGTGACGGCGAGGACCGTGTGCGTCTAGCCAACCTTACAACCCAGGAAACCTCGACTGCCGTCTGCTCTTTAGAAGAAAGGGTTCGGGGTAAGTCTTTCAACGGCTCGCACCTCATGGAGGCAGTGGAGTCGGACGATGGCCAGAAGTTCACTTACTGTTGGTCTTCCCCGGAACGACACGCAGGCGAACCACCAGATCCGCAGATGCTACAGCATGCTTCGAGGTCCACGATGGCGATATCGTTGGTTGACGATTTACGCCAAGCTGCTGCTAAGCGAAACAACAAGGCTTTCGCCAGCAGTACTCCAGTATTAAGAAAGACAAGACGAAGGTTTAAAAGCGTATCACCAATGCCAAAATGCATGTCTGAATTATCAGAGCGACCACCAAACCGCACCTTGTCTCCCGTCGAACCTGCCGACGCCTGTGTCAATGATGAAGTCCCAATTTCAGAGAATCCAAGATGGAACACACGAAGGTCAAAAAGTGTGAGTGTGTCATCGATGTCAGAGAGCATTTCAGAAAACTCTCATCAACCCGCGAGATCTCCCATCGAAATTGCTGACTCCGTCTCAGCGATGAAGTTCCTACCATAGTAGAATTGAAGTATCAAATCAATTCTTTGAAGCATAAAATAAATGATGGACAAATGTCAACTAAAGACCGCAAATGTGCCTTCGTCTACGATCCGACTCCGGAATTGGTGCTTTCCATGGAGCAGTATATTGAAAAGACGTACAGTATGTTCCACACGGACTTAGACGAGGAAGAATGCTGGCTTCACCCCTCTCCGCATCAAAATTGGGGAAGCGAAGGAAACATTCAACACAAATTTCGTTGGACAGACGGAGATGTTGACTATGTATTGAACGTCAACTTTGGCATGGTATTGCTCCTTGTCCAGAACCGGTTGACTGAAATGCAGAAACAAGGATATGTCACAAAAGGGTGGCGTGTCAACAGAATTTGCGGCAATTGGGCCTGCTGTAATTGGCACCATTTTGCAATGGAGAAGATGGAAATGTTATCCGGTCGTAGAAGCTGCTTTAGCTCCTCCGAACCTTGTCGACACAGCCCTCCGTGTACAAGAAACAAGATACGCCACATTCCGAGACAAACACAGACTCGCCGTCCGACTCGTCCTGCAACCTCAATTACCGAAGCTGCGGGTAGTATTCAACTCCCAAACCCTACCCCTTCGGCAAGAGCTATCATCAGAAGATCGACAAAGACTCGTCTTCCAACGAGTTCTTCGCCTACACTCTCGATCACCGCAGCTGAGAGTAGCTCGCAACTCTCGAACCCTACCCCACTGAAAAGAGCCATCACTAAGAAAGCAACAAATCCACTTTCCTCGACCCGTTCTTCACCCAAAACTTCTATTACCAGAGTCGAGAATAATCCGCAGCTTCTCAGCTCTCACCCACTGACAAGAGCTGGCCATAGCAGAGAACATCGTTCTCTTCCTCAACCTTCTCCACCCACACGGTCTACATCCGGAAGTGTGAGTACTTTCCAAGCCTTGAACCCTCTTCCACCGCGGTCTCCTCGAACTGCACGATCTATTTCCAGCAATGAGAGCAGTCCTCGTTCCTCCACTCCTCTTCCACCACGTTCTCCTCCAGCTACCCAACCAGCCTCCTATAAGGAGAGCAGTCTTCACGCTTTAACCCCCCCTCCATACACCATACCCACCCCAACAAACGAATATCCCCTCCAAACACCAGTAAATAGCAACCTCCCCGATCCAAATGATTCTCCTCCTAATCCTTCCATCGCCAGCCAGGCCCGTCACATCTTCCAGCCAGCTGCGCAGAACCTGAAAAGCGCCTTTCGCGCGATTGGCCTATGGCAGAACGAGTAATACAGTTTGGAAACTACACTGAAATCGCATTCGCAAGGTGGAAGCGTAGGTTATCTGGGGATGGAGCTGCTGTATCGGGCAGGATAGGAAAAATGAACCTTCGCTAGCTATGTGCGAGATGCATCTATTGCCAAAGGATGAAGATTGGAGGTATTCATATTGGTGGTTTATTTGACGGCTGGTTTGGTGTCATTGAACAGGAAATGACCGTGATTGCTTCAGGGTTTGAATCCGTGTATTCTAGAATGTTCAGTGCTACTTCAAGATAGAGCAAACATGTCAAATACGAGCTTTTACTTTCCAACAGACCATTTTTCGTCACTGCCGTGCGTGGTCCAAAGACCTACGACAATAACTGCTCCGAAACACTGACTCATGTAAGGTAAGTTCATGTGGAGATATCCGACAATCGCAACATATAACACCGAAAGGGATCATCGGGCCTATTCGGCAAATGTCTCCCTTAAAAAAAGGGATTTGTTTTTAAAATTAGGCGAGGAGGTTGGTACTATTGTACTCGTATTCCATGTGTGATATCTTCTTTGCTTTGCTTTGCTTTGCTTTGCTTTGCTTTAGACAAAAGAGCACACATGGTTTGATATCGGTAAAGGGTCAGTCAGGTACGGAATCCATATACATCTTCGCGCGTCGGGCCTCTTTTGCCAATACGAGGGAGAAATTGCGCGAAGTGAGATTGAGCCTTGTCTGTTTTTTTGTGTGGTGAGTAACTGAAAAGTTCTGCGGAACTTTTTTTGTTGCCATGCGTCTAGAAAAGAGATGGAATCAAATAACCTTTTTTTTTCTTGACTCGATTGTAGGTAGTATCGAATCAAAAAAAGATCTTAGGACAGCGGACAAGGGCGGCGCCTTTCGAGCTCGCAGAAACCTACGTCGGTGGATCTGAACCCCCAATGCGCCAGTAGCAGGCGAGAGGGGTGAGTCACCAAAACCCATAACCCACTCGTGCTCAAACCCCTCTACCCTATAGCCGATGGCCCCCATGCCTCATCCCATTCCTCCTCTTCATCTCCGCCTCCTCGAATTCCTCCAGCTCATCTACCCACATCAATCAGCCCGTTCCCATCCTCCCTCTCTCACCAAAGAAAAACTAAAACCTAAAACCTCACCTTCTTTCCAACTCGGTCCCCCCCAACACCGATACACTTGCTGCCTGGACGAGACGCTCTTCCGACTCTGGTTGCTAGTCCCCGTCCTCTCGGTCACGAAGGCAGCGATGTATGCGTTGGGTTGGAGGAACCTGCCATCGCTCGTTCTGATGAGTTGGCGGGTTCTGGCGTGCGGTTTGCCGGGGATTGGCTTGTTCCGGGGGATTGCGCGGAAGGAGGCTTCGCGCCAACCTTGGGGGGTTGGTTGGCTGGTTGTTGGTTCTGGGTTTATGGAGGTTGTGATTGTGGGTTGCGTACCTCGTATGAAAGCTTCGTCCTGGGCATCTGACCATTGACGGGTGCGGGTTTTCCAAAATCGATATAGGGGAGAGCTACGGGCCATTTGGATGGATTGCTCGACTTGGAGGGGGTTTTGAACCATTTTTGTGAGGATTTTGCTGTTGCTGAGTTGGAAGAGTTTGGCGTTCAGATTTCGGGGGGAACCATGTGTATACGTGGGAACGTCCCTTGCATGACCAGCCGAGGGCTTCAAGTAAGGGACTGGGAAGAATCATCGCTCATCTTGTTCTCTCCTTGTCCATGCTTTTGATGAGACTGAATGTCCACTTATACGTTGAAGATAAGACATGTGATTACTCGCAAAAAGACTGCTAGTAGGCAGCCTGTAACCTCGCTATCTTTGGCGACAGGTATGTAGCAAAAAGCGATTCTATTCGTCTCATCCTTTAGGATGACGAACAACGCGTATTTTTATCTTTGGCTGCTGCCACCTTCTTCTCAAATCGAAAACAATTATTGTAGCAGGAAAGGACGGGGAGTTAAAAAGGATTCTGTCAGACATTTTGGTGGGATTTTGAGAATACATAAAAATCGGGAGGCCGCATAGCTGCTGTGTCTCGTGGTGGTAGGCATGTTGGTAACGATCCTGCAAAGCCAAGCACTGCATTCTGAGGCACCGGAAAACTCAAATTGAAGTCAGTGAACTAGCATTCTCTATGTATATCAGTGAGACGGTAATAGCAAAAAGGGCATAGAAAAAATGTGTTTTCTGTGCCACTGGGCTCGAGCTCAGGCTGTTGGGTGCGCACAACTACGTCACACGGGCCCAACGCCACTTAATTGAGACGGAAACTAACTTCTAAACAGGTATAGCAGACCAGAAGCAGGTTTTTGAATAGGAGAGGAATATCTATATATCAATCGCTTCCAACCGTTCTTTTTAGCGGTGACAGAGTTGTATAGAGAAATAGTCAGTACATACTCCTTTCTCCTCCAAAGTCTAGTTGTTCACTTAGAATTTACGCTATCAATCGGTACGTCTTAAGCTGGCTGAGCAGGGCCGGTGGGATGCATTGGCATGAGTCTGGATAGCTGTTGACATATTTGGCCAACAGGCGAAAGCACGATCGTCTCCCTATTGATCCCCATCGACCGCTTCTTACAATTCGACGCAATGCTTCCCTTAACCAGCAGTTCTTCGACAACCTCGGTTGTGAAGCCTGCCGTACCTAAGACTGGCTGCCTCGAGTGCCCATGTCCAGGAGGACGCGAATGCGATTTCTGTTGTATTCCCTGCACAGTCATGTGAGGGAATTGTTATTTTGGGAGGGACGGCGTAGCAAGTACTATGTACGCGGTGGAAGACAGGGCTCTGGAAGGACAGAGCAATTGATGGCACCGTGAAGGAATTCGCAGTTTTGTGTTTTCTCGAATGTATTTACGCGCTATGAACCTCGAACAATTCACATCTCAACCTCATAAGCGCCTTGCGGAACCACCTCCGCCCTTTAGAGACCGTGGATGCATTTTGCCAGCGCTTAGATGAAACCTCTTTTTGTAGCGTCTCATCGGGTCCGCCATTTGTTTTGGGCTGGTTCGGAGATTGTACATAGCTTTGTAGCGTTCCTTCTTAGACTCCTGGGTGACTTTGCCGCCGACAATATGCTGTGGGGTCTTCCGCTGCGAAAGGCCTTGGACATTAGGGTGCGAACGCCCATCCAGCGTGTCAGGATCTGAAACGGCACACATCGAAGGATCCAGCCCCCAACGTCGAGCGAGTCCAGCACTGATATATACCGGTATGTCATGCCTGAACATATCATTGTCCTGTCCTTCTGGTTATTTCAGGCATCGCTATTCCTTCAATCCATCACTCTTTTCAATATCTACTGGTTTTTCCCAATATATCTTACAGATCTTGTGTAAAAGAATGAAACATGCGTTGCTACTGGCGTTTGTATTTCTCACACTCGCTCGTCCCCAGGACTTGGAGGTCAAAGCTGGGCGTACTTTCCCAGGAACACATTCAGCCACTTTGATAGACAAGAGGAATGGGTGTTGTTTCCCAGGGAATCCAGACATCTATGGGTTAGGTATTCGAATTGGCTACTACAGCCAAGCCTTATCTGTCTGGATCGCCAACTTTTTCGTCCTCAGTGAATCTAAGAAGCTTCGTTCCGTCAACACGCTGTTCATGTTTGCCTTGTTCGTTGGTCTTATCTGGATTTCACACGATGCTTCCCAAACATACGCAATCGAGGCCTTTTTGTTGATCCAGCTCCTGTCCGCTACCTGGTACGTCAGCATACTGAATCAGTCCAAATTCAGCAGTAAGCATTGGAAATTTAGCCCTCTAAGGATGGTTATCCAGGACCTTACTTTGCTCGGCATATTGGCATATAGCATCTGGTTCTGGTGGGTCGGCGTGGATCTTATGCAGAGGACTCCATGCGGCACGTACATATTCTTTTTGAGTAAAGTCAGTCTCTACGGGTGGTTTCGATCAGGGTTCAAAGTCCTTTCCATCATCGCTGTCTGCTTCAACCTTATCCTTATGATTGGGCACATGGCTCAGTTGGTACAGTGCCATCTCGCAAGCTATACACGAAATCCAGAGTATTTTCGAAATCTTCGCAAACACCTGGGATTAAAGGACCGTAAAGAAGGGCCATGTCAAAAGCGTGGCCCGTTAATACCAGCCCAGGAAACCCCAATGGCTTCTACTGATCATGCTCTAACGGCATCAAAACTAATAGCCGACACTAAAAGGGACGAGGACTTAGATGCTTCTCCCAACAATCCCGACCAAGTGACTATGCCCAAATGTGCAGGAGAAGGCTCCCAAAACCTTGCAGACCAAATTGCTGTAACGCAGGAGATGGCAGACACGACTGAAAACAACGCCCACGGCACAGCAGTTCTATTAGTACCGCCTACGACCGGGCAGTCCGGATCACCCAATTTTGTGTCATCGTTTCCAAAGTCTCCATCCATTTCTACACTACCAAAACCTGATGCCCATGGCTCTGGGCCGCTGTCGGCGTCACGAGGTGGAAAGCTAGGTACAGGTGGACATGTACCTGAGTCGCCTCCCCGAAGGTTGTCGTCATCGTTATTTCCGACCTCTGCACCTCTGAACAGAAGTAACATTCATCTACCACAGCCACATCAGGCCGTACTTCCTTTTACACCGCCCTCATCCTCTGATCGGCCTCCGAGTATGGACGATAATGTTACAAGCGATCCCGAAGCCCCTGAATACTCTACGACTCTCCCATTCTTCGAAGACATTCTCGCCGCAGATGTCTACCTTGACAGCATCTTCAAAGATTTTGCTTCTACTCATTCCGTCTGGACCTATCACATCCCTTATACGCCCATCAAGATCTCCATGCCCTCGATTCCTCATTTCCAGAAGCTCAATCTTAAAGCACACAAACACCATTTTCGTCTTAATATCCTTATCCCCCTCTTCATCCATGTCTACACCCTTCGCACTTACCCCTTTCCTCTCTATCCCACCCTTCTTTCTCTTGCTGTCAACTCTCCACATCACATCAAAATCTCCCCTTCAAGCCTAGCAACAACAATTGTCCTTCGTAATACCCGTCTTCCTAACCATACCCCTGCTTATCACTACCTTCCCTCAGCATTCTGCACTCTCATTGTCTGCGTTGGGCTGGTTCTGGCTATTGAACTCAGTCTCTACTGGAATTGCGTCACAGGCACGACTAATATGGGGCAGGTGGGGCAGTTGGTGCCGTTAGTTGTTGGGATGGGGGGTTTGGCGAAGGTTCTTTGGATTTGGTGGAAAGGGGAAAGTAAAGAAGAGGAAGGAGAAGGGGCTTTAGAGAGGGAGATTAGAGCGTGTGCAGAGGTCTATGAAGGGCTGAAGGGAAGGATGGTAGGAGGAGATGATCGTGTTTAAGTATCCGAAATTGGGTTAAAGAAAAATAACGAGGGCCGTTTTTCATTGATGATAGGGTGATGGGACGGGATACAAATTCTTGTAGACGATGGACTGGATTCGTTGAAGTATACAATTATAGTGGAGATGATATATAGGGATTGAACAGCTTGCTTCGCCATCATGTAAATGATTGCAGTGACATTCCAGTAGAGTGCCCGAAAGGGCAGGCGGCTGATTTGGGGCCTACTCTAAGCCTCGCTACTGTAAACCGAAACTCAATTCAGTTAATAGATAAACGGGTAAGCAGCCTTTCTATCTCAGTCCAAGTCCGTGAAGTAGAGAATTTTCTTTCGTAGCCCAAGCCGCTACAATAGAAAGAGATAGCATTCAACTCCAGATAGGTCTCGATTCCAAGATGACCGACTACGATACATGGCAGTCGCCGCTCTCAGGCCGATACGCCAGCAAAGAAATGCTGCAGCTGTTTTCACCACGCACCAGAGCATCAAAGTGGCGTCAACTTTGGGTTTGGCTGGCTGAAGCAGAAAAAGAACTGGGTCTTGACATTTCGAACAACGCTATCGAACAGATGAAAGCTCACGTAATTATGAGTGATCATGATTTCGAGGTTGCGGCCGTGGAGGAGAAGAGAAGGTATTGAATATTCTCAACATCACAATGGGTTCCGATCTAGCTGATCCATGAGCTATTCTTTAGGCGGCATGATGTTATGGTAAGAACGAGGCCTCATCTAAAGGTAACGGAAATAAGATATCTGACTCTATAGTAAGGCCCATGTACACGCCTTCGGTCAAGCTGCGCCTGACGCAGCCGGAGTCATGTGGGTACTGCTATTTCCAAAATCAGAGTAAATCCGCTAAGATCCTTACAGTCATTGGGGTGAGCACAGGGAGAAGCTTTTCCTGAGATATTTACAGTAGCTGATCGATCCGCCTGCTGCAGGGGCCACTTCCTGTTATTGTACAGACAACGTATGATTGAGACTGGATTGCACCCCGGTCGATCATGAATTGACCGGCTTTTAAGGCCGACCTTATTTTCTTACGAAATGGACTTGATATCGTACTACCTAAGCTAGCAGCAATTATCTCGAAGCTTACGGATTTTGCTAAAACTTATTCCTCAATGCCATGTCTGGGCTACACTCACGGACAGCCGGCCCAACTAACCACTGTTGGCAAGAGAGCCTGCCTATGGATATCAGATCTTCTGATGGATCTCCGTAATCTCGAAAGAGCTAGATCGGATATACGATTCCGAGGGGTAAAAGGAACGACAGGAACCCAGGCATCGTTTTTAGCAATCTTCAATGGCGATCATTCCAAGGTAGAAGAGCTTGATGAGCTTGTGACCAGAAAAGCCAGATTCGAGTCCGCCTATGTCATCTCCAGCCAGACATATTCGAGAAAGATTGATGTAGATGTTGCCAATGCGTTATCTTCATTTGGTGCTACCTGTCAAAGAATTGGATCCGATATCCGTCACTTGGCGATGATGAAAGAGATCGAAGAACCGTTTGAGAAAGATCAAATAGGTATGAGATCCAATTGTTATGCATTATGGTCGTCTTAACATACTGACGCACTGCAACACAGGCTCTTCAGCCATGGCCTATAGTAGGCCCCATGTTTTTTTACCACTCTCATCAAGGTATTTAGAACCCGATCTAACGAAAACCCCCAGAACGCAACCCCATGCGCTCCGAACGCATATGCAGTCTTGGCCGTCACCTCGCAAACCTCAACAAAGACGCCTCCGACACCTACGCCGCCCAATGGTTCGAGCGCACCCTCGACGACAGCGCAATCCGCCGAATATTTATCCCAGATATGTACCTCAGCGCCGACTCCCTCCTCATCCTCCTTATGAACGTCTCCTCCGGCCTCATCGTCTACCCGGCAGTCATTCAAAAACGCATCGACGCCGAACTGCCCTTCATGGCTACAGAAAACATCATCATGAGCCTAGTTCTCAAAGGTAAATCAAGACAGGATGCCCATGAGCATATTAGGCAGTTGAGCCACGAGTCGGCGAGGCAGGTCAAGGAGATGGGGAGGGATAATGATTTGATTGACAGGATTCGGCAACATAGCTATTTTGAGCCGATTTGGGAAGAGTTGCCGAGGTTGATGGATGCGAGGACTTTTGTTGGTAGGGCGCCGCAGCAGGTGGAAAGGTTTACTGGTCCTGGAGGGGAGGTCCAGACGGCGCTCGAAAAATATTCTGAGCGCGTCCTTGAGGGGCAGACGGCAGAACTAACGGTATGAATGGCTGAAGAAGCTGATGGTACATGATGTAACCTTGTTAAGAAATGTTCATAGCTTGGATGATCTGCTGCAAAAGGGGGTATGTTCAGATCTTCAAATAGAGCGAGGAAAAGTTTAGACAAAAGAAAGATGTGAAACAACACCATGAATCACCCAATCCACCCCGCCCATCAAGCCCGCCCAACCTCCCTATTGATAACCTCCCAAAGTCTCTTCTCCCCCTCCCCCTCCCCCCCCCCATCCCCCGCCCTCTCCCCTCTCCTCCCCCCTTCCCCCCTTAACAACTCCTTTCCCACCCCCTCCACCCTCCCCACCTCCTCCAGCACCTTCTTCACCCTCTCCGCCCCCTCCCTCCCCGCCCTCCCCTCACTCCTACACCGCTCGATCTGCTCCTCCATCATCAAGATCAGCGTCTCCCGCGCCTGATGCGGCCTATATTCATTAATAACCGCATGCGCTTCTTCAAACAGGGCACGCAGCTCGTCCCACTTCGGGGCGTAGGTGGCCGGAGTGGTGGCGAGGCGGTTGACGAGGGAGAGGAAGGTTAGGAGGATGCAGCGGGTGAGGTGGAGGAGGGGGGGGCGGGGTTGAGCTGTTGTGTGTTTTGTTAGCTGCGGAGGCTGATGAGAGGTTTTTTGGGGATCGAAGGGGCTTCCGAGAGCAGCGGATAAGGAGGGAGGAGCTCACATCGTGGACGTCCCCGAAGGAGCGGTATCTGCCTTCTGGTGGGGGGGGCGGCGGGATGAGGCAGCGGAGCTCGGGCGGGAGGGAGAGACTAATAGAGGTTTCTTTTTGGGACGGTTTTCCAGCTGATTGCTGCGGATCTGAATCTTCAGGATTTGAGGCCTCGAGGAGTTCGTGCAGGCGGTCGAGGTTTTGCGGCGTGAAGGATTTGTAGAAGGGTGGTGGGGCGGGGAAGGCAGCGCTGATGGCGCTGGGGTTTGGGTTTGCCATTATTGAGAAGTAGGTATCACAGTTTGCGGGATCAAGTTGGTATTGATTCCGGTTGGAAGCTCCAGGTCTGGAGCTTTGGTCGATTGTCGCGACGATCTGCGGAATCCGGGGTAAATCACGCTAGTTCTAGTTAGGGTCAATAGCAGGGTCGTGTGCCTCGTCATCGTGACTGCAGCGGGCCCTTCTCTCCTGCCTATATATATCTTGGAAACGTTCCGTTCTAGAGATGATGAGCCAAAGGGACAGGCTGGAAAGTTGACATGGCTCGACCACAGTCTGGCGGGTTTGGGACGAAGGGCGGAAGCACGCAGAGCGGTTTCATGGGCTCAGTATCCAGGTTTTGGCAAGTATGAGAGCTTTAAGACACGAATGTGTCCAACCTCTTACTGAAAGCTATCATAGACATCCTATGTTGCGGACTATGTTGGCTTTGTACTGCTAGGTATAGTCTACATATACGTAGGTCCTCCAAGCCGGAACTAGGACAGAGCCCAGCTGTTAAACATGCAATAGATCATCACGATTGTGGAACCGTTTCACCGCATGTTCTCCCTTGATAATATCAACATCCAATATCCACATACCCTGGTGGAACGCGTGCCAGTCAGTATGAAGCCCATCAATCTCCAACGACCGGGCGCGAGCTGATATGATTTCTGCTAGGTTGGAATATCGCTTATGCCGCCATACTACCTTTGATAGTCTTAACGGTCTGGCTTGCGGTATCTCGATCCGACGTACATAAGGGTCATGTCACGATCCTTGGCCTATTCATCAGCATTGCCCTTACGATTGTCCTCACGGATATAGTAAAAAATGCTGTCGGTCGGCCGAGGCCAGACCTCATCGCTCGCTGCAAGCCAACGAAAGATGCTCCGAAAGAAACATTAGTCACTATAGGGGTATGCACCGAAACAAACTACCACACCTTGCACGATGGCTGGAGGAGCTTCCCCAGCGGTCACAGTAGCTTGGCGTTTGGTGGACTGGGATACCTGGCAATGTATGTCGTCGTAACTGTTCCCACTATCTACTATGCTTACGATTTGGTATTTGCAGCTTCCTTGCTGGTCAGATGCACGTCTTCAGACCACGGACAGACCTGTCTAGAGTATTATTGGCCCTTTCGCCATTGGTTGGTGCGGCATTGATCGCAATATCTCGATGTGAGGATTACCGGCATGACGTATACGATGTGACGGTTGGATCCATCATTGGTATGTCTCTGGCGTACTTTTCTTACAGGAGATACTACCCTAGCCTGAAATCCCCCTTGTGTGATACACCGTTCCCTAGCCGTGCGGAGACGGCTTCAAAGAATGGAACTGGAAGAGTAAGGGATGATGAAGAATTCATGCAGCGCTCTGATAGCTTCTCTGCCAGCGTCTTGGAAGGTGGAGGTGAGCGTGTTCCCCTGCGGTCAGCAAGTCGAGATCGCGGTAGACTTGTTAGCAGCAACAGTAACGCTGTGGCTTAGTCCAATGTTGTATATATGTATTCTGAATGGTTGAAGCATGTACACTTGACCGCAACAAGGAAATCACCATTGTCGGTTCAAGATTTGCATACTGACTCTCAGAGGCTAGCGTTGCGGCAGCGGGCCGTCTCACGTGGGATGACGCTGCAAGCCTGCAGAGGGTGAGAGGGTCCACTGAACCGACAACGCACGGCCATTAATTTTCCTCGGCTCTTCAAATACAATCTGAATAATCGCGTTCCTTACTGCTACTTAAGGTTGCCCGTCATCCTCCCAAACGTTCATCTATGAGTAGATGATGTTCGGATTACTCACACTCTTGTAGCAAGAGAGATCGTTCAGACTCTCTTACGGAGCCATGCATCCTCCAGTCCAGACCTCTCATGATACCACTACTGAAACCAGTCCGCTGCTCAGCAATGGAAAAGATGTCCCAGACAGTGGAACGGTTGAGCGCGGTAATACTGAGTTTGCAAATGCTGCTGATGACGATGACGACGTGCCGATAGCAGAAGAACCCAGTACAGCCAAACTGCTTCTAGTGATGTCAAGCATCTGGCTGGGGTGTTTCCTCGCAGCTTTAGATTCCACCATTATTGCCACACTATCCGCCCCTATATCAGCATCCTTCAATTCTCTTTCTTTGCTTTCCTGGCTGGCATCCGCTTATCTAATAGCCAATGCGGCGCTTCAGCCCCTTAGCGGACGTCTCACGGATATTCTATCGAGAAGAACAGGTCTCATCTTCTCCAATGTCTTTTTTGCCGCTGGTAATCTCATCTGTGGTCTTGCTCAAGAAGAATGGGTTATGATCCTTGGAAGAGTCGTTGCGGGCATGGGCGGTGGTGGCCTAACCGCCATCTCCACATTCGTCGGTTCGGATCTTGTGCCCCTGCGCAAAAGAGGTGTCTGGCAAGGTTTTGGCAATATCTGCTATGGTGTAGGTGCCGGCCTCGGCGGAGTCTTCGGTGGCTGGATCAATGACACCTGGGGCTGGAGAATCGCATTCCTGGTACAAGTTCCCTTGACTGTAATCTCCGGCATCATCGTCTACTTCACCATCCACATCCCCGTTAAACAAACCGAGGAATCTGCTTGGAAACGTATCGATTTTATTGGAGCCATTTCCCTAATAACAACTTTGGTGCTTCTCTTTCTCGGACTCAATTCCGGCGGTAACCTCGTTCCTTGGACGCATCCCCTTGTGCTTACGACCCTACCGCTTAGTGCAATTTCTCTTGCTATATTCATCTATATTGAAAGCAGAATCGCTACCGAACCCGTTATCCCTGTGAAGCTCTTGCTCAACCGCACAGTCCTGTCAGCGTGTCTGACGAATTGGTTCACAACAATGTGCGTTTTCTCTATACTCTTCTACGGACCGATCTATTTTCAAGTCCAGGGTCTATCCACTACTCAAGCCGGCGCGCGCCTGATACCGCAATCTGTCGGGGTTGGCGTTGGCTCCGTCTTTTCGGGTCTTATCATGCGCTGGACAGGGCGCTACTATTTCTTAAGTGTAGGGACACAGATTCTCTTTGTCGGATCGGGGGTTATGATATCGACTTTCACACTCACGACCCCGGATTGGGAGCCCTTCCTTGCATTCTTCCTAGCGGGCATAGGATACAGTGGCATGCTGACCATCACCCTGCTCGCCCTTATTGCGGCTGTCGACCACAAAGACCACAGCGTTATCACATCCGCATCCTATGCTTTCCGCAGTACAGGTAGCGCCATCGGCATCACCATCGCCAGCACCGTCTTCCAAAATATACTCAAAGCAGAACTATGGTCGAAATTTGGAGACCGCAAAGACGCAAAGGAGGTGATTGAAAAGCTCAGAGATAGTCTCGATGAGATCCAGCACTTGCCGGACAGTTGGAAGGGAGAAGTCATGCAAGTGTATATGGATGCGTTAAGAGGGGTATTTTTGACGACCGTGGGGATTGCGGTGCTGGGTTTTGCCATTAGCTTGTTGATGCGAGAGCATACTTTGCATAGTAATTTGGCGAGAAAATAGGAGTGACGGGGAAGATAGATAGCATGTCGTGAGTTGAATTTCCTCACTTAGAATGCCATTTAAGAGCGATTGATGACCAAACGATGGAGCCACCACATCAAGAGAGAGAATTCCTCTCATAGAGATTTAAGGCGCCCCAAGAACGTTTTCAAACCTTGTTGCATCCGCTTGTAATAGTTGTCCTCGATCGCCAGGTCCTCGCATCCGCGTGCTCTCCAAGGTTGGCTAGGTGCGCCTGGCCCTCGATCATACGCTGTTCCGGAAACTTCGCAGAAAGATAGGTGGAGAATTCGCGTTGTAGACGACGACAACGAGAAAACCAGTGCTCATGGTTACACCTAGAGCCAAGGCCGTACGCGTGTCATGCGGCGTCCGGGTATTTATCTGGCATGTGAGGTACATCGACGGAGATTCCACAGCTCTAGAATCATGGATTAAGGCGTCTTTGATGGTAACGATTGCGTGGTATGTGAGGCTTATGGTTATGGCATCGATAAGATAGCCGAGAGATGGTTAGGCTTCGGTCTTGATAGCGGAGAAGGCATCTATAAAGTGTGCTTTAGCTTAAGGTGCTTCCTTATCACTTCGGCTCGAAGGTCGCACCTAACTCATGGTATTATGACCCAACTCATCTGATGATGAATAAAAACAAAAGGAAAAGAGGAATACACGGTTCAACAAGAATGTTTTTTATCAGCTCTCGATTTCCTCAAGTCCATGTCCACAAACACCTAATTACTACTTCAGGTTCAGGTCAGTCAGAGTGTTTGTCCAGCATATTCTCTCACATAAGCAATAGTCAATTGAAAAAGAGCAATGTCAAAAGCTTTTACTCATTAATCATTAGTCATTAATCAAGAACACGAGTAATCAAAAAGAAAAAAAGAAAGAAAAGCCAAGACATCTATCCCAAAACCTCTATCCCAATTTCCAAAACTCCAACAAGCAAACCTGCCAACAAGCGAAACAAGCAAAAGCCAATCCAAAAAACCAGACAACCAAAAAGCCAAAAAACCAAGACCCGAACCCGAAAACCCACGACGACCACTCCACTCTTCCACCCCGCCACCCGGCTGCCTCCCCTTGATGAGCTCAACCGTGGTCTCAACCCAAAAGGGGAGTCCACAGGAGCCCAGACAAGAGGAGGACAACCCCCCAACAACCACACCAAAAAGACACACCCGAAACACCAACACACCACAACACCAAAACACCGAAGCACCACACCACCAGAACCCCCCCAAGCCAACCAGCCAAACCGGAAAAAAAACTCAGTCCTCGCGGAACCGAGCAAGCAACTCTGCCGCCGACTCGCGAGTCGGCAGCTTCGAGGAATCGGCTGGGGGGGCGGCAGCCGCGGATGGAAGGGAAGCGAGGGCGCGAGGAGTCCAAGACGACGAATGGTCGTCGGAGGGGGGAGCCGACGACGCCGAAGAGGACGAGGGGCCACGGGAGGACGTCGACGAGGAGGAGGAGGAGGAGAGAGAGCGGAAGACGTATTTATACTGGCCGACAAACGGCCCGTTCGCCCGGATCCGGGCCATTGTTTCCCGGCCCTCGCGCTCCCAATCCTCCAGGGTCATTTCAAGACCCTCCATGGAGGGGGGAGGCGACACGCCAAACGAGGCGGCAGAGACGACGGCAGGCGTGGCGGCAGGGGGAGAGGCGGGCGCCGGAACAACGACGGAGCCAGAGGGGCGGGGGAGGCGAGAGCCAGCAGCCGAGACGGAGGCAGCGGCAACGGCAGAAGCGGGGACAGAGGCGGAGCCAGAGCGGCGCGGGAGGCGAGAGCCAGCAACCAAGACGAAGGAGGCGACGGCGGCGGCAGAGGCGGCGGGAGCGCCGACGGAGACGGGAGCCGGGGAAGAGGGCAGAGCCGGGGCAGGAGCGGACGGCAAGTCCCAAGTCACCTGTCCAAAATTTAGAACGATGTGACGATGTAAAGATATGATGACCAGGAAGACTGACATTTCTGGGGGCCCTTGGGGGCGCACCCGAAGCGCGCAAGGCACTCTTCAGTGGCTGAGCCACTGGGGCCCTTGCGGGCGCGGCAGGCTTGGGAGGAGCCGGCAGGGAGGAGGCAAACCGGAGTGGCTTGAGGGCCGGTTTGGGGGGAGCAGGGACGGCGGCAGCGGCAGGGATGGTGGTGGTGTCTAACAAAGGTATGTTAGCATACTTGAAGACTTACCCATGTCGGCAGTGAGCTTGTTGGAAGCTCGGAGAGGTGATGACGGCGGCGATGTGGCGATACGAATATTCGGATATACGGTGACCTAGATGGCTATATGGCTTTATGTTAGAATAAATGATGAGTATATGGCAGTGACGAGTATGAGAGAATAGAGAAGTACACGGCGCGCAATGGACTCGAGTCGACGTGCCGTTCTAACAACAGGATTGCTGGACAGAAAGAGCGACCGACAAGCAACGAGCGGCAGCTAGAAGACACGATTGCCATACGGCTACAGTGAAACAATGGGGAAAGCATTGGTCGATGTGTGCTACATACTGCCACAGTCGGCTTGTAAGAAAACTCAAAAAGCAAAAGCGACCGACGGCAGTAGCCACCGACGACGACGACTATATGGCAAGATATACAAATATACAACAGGGCAGCAGCGACCGACACACACACACACGATCCAGAGACCAACTCAACAGGAAATCCAACTTACTCGCTGGCTTCTGAAGCCAAGGCCTCTCATAGGCCTCACGGGCGATCCGACGCGCGACCAAGTCCGAAGACTTCACAACAGCGACAACAACAGCAGCGGCAGCAGGCGCCATCTCGAGAGTTCCAATTGGGTAATTGGAAGAAGAAGGTGGTAATGCCGTAGCAAAGAAAAGAAATGGTTTCCAAGTTTCTGTTTGGAGAATTGGATATAGTTCTGTGCTATAAAAGCAAGAAAACTGTTAGACTTTGCAGTGGAAACGGCGAAGAGAGAAAGAGGGAGGGAAGACGGGGGGGATTGGGGTTATTATACACGTTCGGTGGGCGACTGGGCTGGCTGAGTGTTGCTGTGGTGATTTGGGTGAGTCAGAGGGTCGATTCTGTGGTTCGTGAGGTTGAGTGGCTAGCTTTTTTGGGGAGTCAGGGGGGTGGTTGAACCGTGATGTTGGGATCGCAGGGGTCTTGGAGGTTGGGAGTCTGTGAACAGGATGGCTATCTGTAGTTATGTAGACATAGCTAACTAACCTCAGTCTATCCGTATATCCCTCTCTTCTTCTTCTTCTACGTATTTAGCATTCCAAGTAGACCTGTGCACGCATGGGGTTCCCAAAACCCATACTAGCCAAGCAGTATTCCCCCTATCCCCCTCACCCACTCCGGCAAGTCGTAGGACCTCCTATCAATTGTTCGTCGACCCAATACGCCTCTCAAACACTCCATTGCAGGGACGTAGAGTACGCTGATAGGAATTGAGACGTAGGTTTCAGTGGTGTAGGCGCCGATCGTTGGAGCCCTGATGCTGGTCGAGATGGTAGCTTTCGGAGCGTGTATGGCAAGGATGGTTCCAGACGTGGCTCTCTCGTTCTATGTAGTATCCGCCCGTGCACTGTTAGCAACGCCTATAGCCTTCTGATCGAATGTATCTGGTTCAATGTCACCTGCTTTGGTTATTTCCTCCCCTGAGCACAGGCCCCCTCCGCTTGCAAGAACGGTACCCCCACTCCCATCTCACAAATCTATACATACGCTTCGAAGCTACTCCTCGCAGAGTTGTACGGTCTCGATTAGCCAAGTAAGGTTGGCGTGTGAAACCCTCGAGAGTAAGAGCCGTGTATCGCTCCTTCCAAGTCTTTATTGTAGGCTCACTCGGGAGACGTACCACAGGAAATTCCAAGGAATGCCACCTGAAGGGTCTTGAAGCCCTCCGTGAATCACTTGTTCAAATCCGCGCTCGTTGTTATAATAAATCAGCTATGCAGATGGGATCAGAGGCTTGTCCCAAGGCGAGCAAAGTCTTCGTCTGGCTTTGTTCCAAAAAAGGGCTCGAAGACTTGGGCCGTGATGGCATCGAAACAGCGTTCTAGGGTTGAGAGAGATAGAAGGTTCATCGCGTATAGGTCAAGAGCTTGGCATAAAGCAAAGAGGTTATGGGTGGAGAGCTGGGAGTAGGACGTCAAGAGCTGTGTGGGCATAACGGGCTGAGACCAGAGCGAGGGATTTGAGCCACTGCATGCTCGTTTCTGCAGTCTGGATGTGGCTCACAATTGGAGTGCACCGACGGCCGACATCTACGCCCTTCATAATAAAGGACTGGCTAGGCTCGTCGGCGGTGAGGTTAGGAGGTAGACCATTATTGAGCCTGGGGTTGATGAGCTCGATACGTTGCGAGAAAGCATGCAGCCAATAACCTGCACGGAACCACGGGCCCTTTCCATCGCTGAGGTAGGCCATTGCCTGGAAGTTTCCTCCGTGTAGGACTCTGCCGCCAGCAGCGTCAATGCTAGGATTGTCGGTGGTTAGAGTGCACTCAATGACGACTTGTTTTTCTGCAAGCAAGAGATTCTCCAGCTGCGGGCCTAGTCATTGCGAAAAAGTATGGATGTCGTATCGACCCTGGCGGAGCGAGCCATCATCAGCGCCATCTTTGGACTTCAATAGCTGAGACCGTTACATGAAGCCGAAGATAATGCCAGCAGATTGGATTTGGACTTCGTGAAAGCGAACGTCAGCCCAGAGAGAATCGAAGCTCTCCGCATTTCCGGCCAAAGCTTCTACACCCAGCACGTAAGGACTTGTGATAGTACTGCTAAATAGTGAGCATCATGCAAGTTCAAAGACGCAACGCCTGCCGATACTGCGGTATCATTGACTATGGCTAGGCTTCTTAAGGTCGCAGCTCTAGAGGTAAGATATTCGTATCTTTCAATGCTACATCAGCCGAAACCAGCTGACAAGATCCTACCTTCCTAGCCATCACCCATGCATTGACTCCGGGCTCCCTTGCAGAGTCCTCGCAAGATACGATAGCGGACCCAAATCTCTAGACGCAGAGATGATTCGACGACGAAGGTTCAGCAGTACAATATCCTTTTGCGGCAGGCCTCCAAGACTCTTGATCGGCACAGTACGAACATCAGAATTTCCGCTTGAAACTCATTAGACTTCGATAAGCGTGACAGCTCGAACCCACGCCTCGGCCATTGCGGTACTCAAAATGAGATCTCGGATTGGTAATGCATCCGATAGCAAAGCAACGTTTAGCAAAGAGTCGTTCTTAGATGGTCCTTTCTGTAACCTCTGTTTTATAGAGCTTGGAGCAGCGAGGATCTCACACTAGAGCGTGTGGATTAGCGTACGTTGCAATCGATAGATGTCATACGTTCGAGTATTCGCACCGCTTCCGAGAGCAGCATTCGCCCCTGCGATTAGTTGCCGTCAGAACAAAGTAAAGGGAAGAAACCAAATCCCATCTACCATCACCATAGATGCACTCTCCCATTTCAAAATGGGTTACAAAAAGATATGCGCTTGCTTTGTAGCATTGGAAAGTGTCCTGGTTAAATGTCGGAGTATCGTTACCAGAATCTCGCCAAGTCAGGGTAAAGCTTCCGCATGGCGGCAGAAATCGGTAGGAAAAAAGCAGACTTGCTTACCTGGCGACTTCAATCCCAGAGGCATGTTGGATTGAATTGCCGTTAACAACAACCATAGTAGCATGCAGTTCGCTATTTGTGGCGCGACGAACTAAATCCTGGCATTTGTCAGTACCATCAATTAGATAGATGCAATCCTCCCACGAAGATAGCACACGACGTTATAAAATCCACTTCCTGCTTCTATTGCCACTGCCGTGCACTCCTAACATACCTTTAGGTTGCTACAGAAGAAGTTCCGAGCGTTGGACGGAACAAAGATTTGTGGGGCACGAGATCTGATGTCTAAGGTCATCGTAAACCTAATTTTCTGGGCTGGCACAGCACGTAGGATCGAGGTTCATCACTCAGCCACTTCAAGACAAAGTGCATTGAATGACACACTAAGGCTACCTGCCAATGATATTCAGTAAGGTGAAGAATGTAAAAACGCTGCAAGGAATAGGGGTATCCGCAGAGTACGATAACGATAGACACAGCCCGGTTTCGACCTAAAAAGAACACCCAAACATAGAAAGACAGAGGACGAAAGGTAATGGAAGGCCGTGGACCCTGATAGCCTTCATAGTTCCTCTTCTTCTTCCTCTTCTCCTGCCGATATTTCCGGTTCCCACTTCAACTCATGTTTCGGCTCAGTCACTCGTGACATCAATTTCACGAGTCTGGATAAGAGCCAAATAAATGGTCAGCATTGATACATTTTAAATTGAACTTAAGGCAGCGTACCTCTCTGCATCCTCCATCATGTCCTCATTGACATCTTCCAATTGCCTAATCTGCTCTTGCATTCCTGCCATCTGATAGCCATGAAATGTTAGTATATATAGCCAAGAATGTACGCACAGTAAACACACAAGTGCCTATCTATAAGTTATGGGGAATCAAGAAGTAGAAGTAAATAGGCACCCCACCCTTCCCACGATAGAAGAACCCAGCTCCTCACCTACCATCGCGGCTTTATTGTCCCCCGAATTACCATTGTCTGGGACGGGCCACAGGCTCGATCGTAGAATGGCGTCAGGAGCAGGACTACCAGAATACTCACTACCACCAGGTCTCTTAGTTCGCATCTCAACCAACTCAGCTGTCGTGACTTTTAACGCAGATTCCAGTTCTCGAACCCGCGTTGCATGCTTCTCAGCTCCAATTTCTGCTTGAAGTAGCCGTTTCTTTAAAATCGCATTGTGTTCACGCTCTGCATCAGCAGTCGCTTGTAGAGTTTCGAGCATCTGACTAATGGCAGCAGTTTCTGTTGCGCTGGCCTCCACCACTGACGCTTTCGCGCTCTCTGTTTCAGCTCGGTAGGCTTCGAGGTCCCCAAGTGCCTTTCGAAGGTCGGTCTGAAGATGTTCTTTTGAAGTGCGCGCTGCGTTGAGCTGTTGGCCAAGTTCTTCGACTTGGACATCTAGGTCTCGTTGCCGCTTCTCCATCTCCTCCTTGACTGCAGTCATACCAGCTTTCAGTTTCTCTAGCTCATTGCTTAGCCGGTCCCGGATCTCGGCCTCGTGTTTCCTCTCCTCCTCACGCTTGTCAATTCCGAGACTCGAAGTCTCTTGAAATTTGGAAATTTCGGCTGCATGCTGTTCAGTCAGCTCGGACATCTTTTCGTGCAGCCGTTCGGCCTCAGCAACTTTTAGTGAGACATCACTCGCCTCCTCAACTGCTGCTGTCAACTTGTCGATAGCTTCCTTGTCCTGAGCTGCCTTGGCTTGAGCGTCTGTCAGTAGTCGCCTGAGTTCTTCCAACTCCTCCACGGCTTCCCTGGCCTTCTCAGAAACCTCCTCGCTTAGTAATGCCCGAACTTCATGTAATTGCTGCTCCGTATCTGCTAGAACCTCGCTCTGCTTCTCGAACTGTGTTTTAAGATCTGCCAAGGCGGCCTCGTGCGTTTCTTGGGTAGCTAGCCAATCTTTGAGTTCTTTTCGCAGTGAAGTCAGTTCCTTCTCATGTTGCTTATGCAAGTCGTCGGATTCTCCTATCTGCTGTTCATACTTTGTTCGTTTCTCAGCGTGAGCCTTTTCAAGGCTCTCAAGTGCCTTCGCCTGCTTATTTAGAGCATCTGCGTGTTCCGCTTCCAGAGCACTGACGGCACAAAGGTGCTCTTTCTCAGCTTTCTCATGTTTGACCAGTAAATCGTCATGTGTCTTTTGCAACGTCCGGGTCGCTTCTCGGTTTTTCTTCTCAAGTCCTTTGATCTCTTTACTGTGACTGACTCTAACCTTTTTTGACTCTTGCACATGAGCTTCCGAAGCAGTACTGTGCTCTTCGATCTTATCTTCGAGTAATCTCGAAGTCGCATCCAGCTCGTCCTTCAATCTTTGAACGGCGGTTACATGCTGCTCATCGATATCACTGCTCGCTTTTTCAAGAGTCTCCAGGGTCTTTTTTATGCTAATTGCTTCGTGAGAGGTAGCCTCTAGAGCCTCCTCTGCCGACAGTTTCTCAGCTTTGGCTTGATCCCTTTCAGATTCAAGGCTACGATTCTTAGTCTTGACTGATTCCAAAGCTTCGTCCGCCTTTCTTTGTGCAAGCTGCATCTCTTCCACTGCCTTGTAGGACTTCTCTAGCTCATCCTGGTAGTCCTTAGTCTCCCTTGTCTTAGCCGACCTCGTCGCTTCTATCGAACTTTCTAGGTCAGCCTTTAACGATGCCATTCCGAACAACTGTTTTTCAAGCTTATCCAGAGCAATCTGATGCTCCTTTTTAAGGGTCTCCTTGTCCCGCTGGTGCAGCAGAGCTTTCTCCTCAGCTTTTTCGTGAGTCGCGTCTCTGAGGGTTGATAAGGCAGTCTCGTGTTCCCGACGCACTTTTGACATACTATGTTCGTGCTCAGGAATCAGACTGCTCTTAACCTCTTCAATCTCACGCTCTTTAACCTCATGGAGCTGCTGGAGTTTATTTTGAAGATCTTCGATCGCTTGACTCTGGTGCATGATCTCTCGATCCTTAGATTGAAGCACTTCGCCATGGCTTGACGAAGCCGAAATGGTAACGGTCTCAAGTTCCCGCATCTTACTCCGAAGCGAATCAACTTCTGCCTCTAAGAGGGATTCTTTTACCGACGCAGAAGCTTCCCATTCGTCTAGCTCGTGGTTATGGGTATTTCGTAGGTCCTGGATCTCATTTTCAAGGTTTAGTATTTCCTTATCCTTGATATTGAGCGCTTCGTCGAGCTCCTTCACAGCATTTTCCTGCTGCTTCCGAACGTCTTGCGCGAGGCGATTAGCCCTCCGCTGCTCCTCATTTAGCAGATGCTTGAGGCTCGAGACTTCGACTTCCATCTGCTCTAATCTGGAGGCTGCATCGACGCCTTTTCGTTTCTCCTCCTCGAGTCTGTCTTCAAGTAGTTTGGTGTTTCGCGCATGTTCTTGTCTCTGCGACGTCAGTGCCTCGACCACCTTTTGTGAGCCCTCGGCTTCCACAATCCGTCTTGCTTCCTGAACATCCTTAGAGGACGATTCAATTTGCTTTTCGCATCGACTTTCAGCTTCGTTCAACTCGGCACGCAAGGCCGCGAGTTGTTCTCTATGAGAAGTAGTGAGCTCATCGATTTTGGAAGACTGTTCCGCAGACATTCTCTCTGTCACTTCTTCGAAGTCTTTCGAGACGTTGTCTGCAGCCTCAGTATACTGAAGCATCTGACCCTTCAGGGCTGTCAACTCTGCCTCTAAGCTCTTTGCCTATAATGTTACGATTAGAGAGAATCTAATAACGATGGTATTTGAGCACAAATGGCATACCTTTTGGGCACTCTCCGAGGGATCTGATCCAGGCTCACCGTGACCGACAACGTACCGAACCTCGCGACTGTCGTTGACTTTTTTGTCTGCATTGTCATCGGTATGGCCTTCGGTCTCAGCGAGTCCTTCTTTGCCCTCCCTACGTCTTGCTTCTACTAGCTTAGCCCTCAGCGACGCTAGGGTATCATCCGCTGTCTTGCCATACTCCTCTTTCACCTCATCATCCTCGACTCCGTCGTCCACCATAGCTGCGGTTAACATCTTGTGTACCAATTCCATTTCTCGTAGTCTCTGTTCGATTGTGACCGACATTGTAGATTTCCGTGCAACTAATCCTGGTCTTACTTGTTTGGCGGCTGTTGAGGCTGGTAGCGATATTTGGTCTGACATGAGTTTACTAGACGGCAATGAAGCTGGCGAAGCAGATACGGTGCTTAACCTCTTCTTGGCACAACCTGACCCAGCACCGTTTCTTGCGGGCGACATAGCAGGGCGGGTACTTCGGGGCGTACCAAGTGTACTCGTTGGCCGCGAGTCATTCGTAGTGGTCCTTAACGCTGGCCTATTGGGGATCCCGACACCTGCCTTACCGGATGCAGGCTTGCCATCTGCATTTGTAGCCGACGCCAATGTGGACTTCCGACTTGCTGATGACGCAGCTGACGATAGGACAGGACGAGCTGGAGACCTTGTACCTGCTGTGCCGGGTATAGATATTCGTTTTACTGCTGAATTAGCAGAAGACTTGGAATTCTCTTCCGAAGCACTGGCATAACTTTTCTTGCTGCCATCGACCGTATCTGTCGAGGATTTGGGCTTGTGGCCTACTCTCGGAGCGCTGGCTGCTGTAACGTTCGTAGCAGGACGTCTGGTTCCTGATGTAGCCGTGGGCCGTGCAGGTGGCTTGCTGAGCCCATTGACAGGGTCATTCTGAGAATTCGACGATGCATTTGCCTTCTCAGCAGCAATTGGTGTAGACGTAGATGTTCTTTTTGCAGCGGTCAAGGGCCGTTTTGGTGGAATTCCGTTCCGTGGCGGGGACTTCTGCGCGGCCTGGATCGGATTCTCTTTTATTTGAGGAGTCTCAGCTCTCTTCAAATTCCCATCCACTTTGTGCTCTTCGTGGCGTGTCTCTTTAGATGAAGGTATAGACTCCATTGGAGGCGGTTCATCTTCGGATGCCATGGAATCACCTGACCGATACGTAAATGTGTTGTGGAGTTGCGAGCCGCCGGTAGCACGGTGTTCAAGGTGTACGGTTAAAGTGGCTTTGATACTTCTTTACTGGAGGTAACAATGAGGTCAGCTCGAGGCAAACAACTTGATCGGAAAAAGTGGAAGCTTGCTTCCGCAGTCACAGCCAAAGGAGTGCATGTTGCGATATGTTGAAGCCAAGATCTTGATTAATATCCACAATTTCCACCAAGGAAGGCACGGGCAGGGTACCAGCGCACATGTGCGCTAAGCAGGCAGTTCTTAGGGAAATTATCAAGAAGTAACGAGCAATGTCAACGATAAGATTTGTACAGTGTATTCGAGCAATTCGAAGTTGGAACCTCACTGCCATCTGACGCGAACCTTAACACCCGACGTGTCGATCGCTCAGCAGGGGTTAGAAGTTGTAGCCCGAGGGTCGGTGAAATCCCCACCAAACTAACCAAACACCAACAATGGAAGTTTACTATCAATTAATCGACATATTCTATAATTTCGCGGTCTAAAACCGAGTAGAGTACCCATTTCGCTCCCAGCACTGCTGCACCCTATCGTGCCAATTTGCTTTGCCTTTTTGGACCCCCCTGGCATCTGGTTTCCCTTTGGGACTACCCAAAATACACTCATTGACCTCCTGCAAAGTGATCTTCTTCCACTCCTGTTTTATGACCTTTCGTAGCTGCTTCGAAGTCGTGCATTTGTGACGTTTGACTCGTGATTTCAGTATACGCCAAACGTTTTCTATAGGGTTTAAATCAGGTGAGTTGAGGGTCAATTTTCAATGAATTTCAGCTTCATCTGAACCTTCCTGAATCGAGCGATATTCTCGTCTGATCGCGTATCGTGTGAGTCGTCATTATTCTTCTGAAACAGAAACTGACCTTCAACTGCTTGCTTCATCTCTTTCTTTCTACGGTAATTCTACCTTCTACAATAGATAGAATCTCGTTTGCGTATCGTTTCTGAGTCATAGACTCACTCATTTTGTACTTCTTCTTCCTGATCTTTTCGTTCTTCTGCTCGTGATTCTTTTCTTCTGTATGCGCGTAGAACATCAGCTCACTCTTATAATCAATTTCTATCATAGCTCATACACTGAATTGAGTTTCTGCAGTACATCGACGTTTCTGTACGCAATTCGAAGTTTCGGACAGTCTCTTTCTTCACGATTTCGTATAACTCACTCAATATGTTGAGAATTTTGATGAAAATGAACCTCGTCGAACTAGTGTATCTGAGATTGATATTTTCTGTCGATAGTACTGTAAAAGTAGAAGAAACATATCGATTTTCACTGTCACTTCTTTCACTTCTTTCATTCTTCACACGTATTCTTGCGTGTATTCGTCTGCTTTTGATTGATTCATGACTTCTAACAACATCTACACTTGTAATATTCAGTCTGATCAAAATGATTTTTGATCGTTGATTCGTTGTAGAACAGCAGTTCAACTGAAATTCCGTGACACAGTTCTGCCAGGATTAAATACGTCTGTCATAGTGTTCTTTCATATGCTTAACCATCTTCTTGACTGTATCTTGATTCAGCTTAATAGGACGGCCAGAACGTTCTGCACCAGGCCGTCGAACAGGAGCTTTAAGCCATGTCAATTGTGTTCGTTGTGGAATTCCTGTTTCTTTTCTGACATCTAACATCTAGTCCAGAAAAGCCTTATTTTCGAAGCTGTTTGACGCGTGCACGTGTAGGTGTGGTCCATTCTGAAGCAGTTGAGGGTCTGTTGTCTTCTAAATCAGGTGTTCGGGGTCGTTTCATATTGTTGTTGCTGAAATGTGGTTGATTTCTCGATTATCATAACATGATTCGGTTAAATAAAACTCCCCTCATACAAGACGGAGTAGGGAAGGTCTTTTGATATTCTAGTTATGATACATGTGTGTAAGCTACTCTCGGTGTTGGAAAGGCCTACATCTGGATTGGGCTACAGAAAGATAGCTAAGTCAGTACGGAGGTACATCTCTTGATTCATCCTTTCTATTGAATACTCAATATCCAACTGCGAGAGCCTTCGGAAGCCAACATAGCGGGCTTGTAGTACAAAGCTCTTTCTCTAATGTGGTCTGGAAGTTTGTTCTGCAAAGATGGCGCGTTCAGCATTTGTAAATATCGTTCCTCAGCTAGAACTTGAATCAGTGAGTATCCGTCAGGTGTGGTTGAGGTACAAACCTGGCAAACATCTCAATGTCTTGCACTGAAGTCGTCGTAAGAGTTCCAGATCTTGCTCTTGGGTCCAGTCGTTGGATGTAAAAGACTGACGAAAGTGTGGTGTACCCAATATGGAATTATCTTTACTAAGCTGGTTATTTCTACCGCGACCAGCTGACGTCGCCTCATTTTGATCAAGTTGCTCCTCAATCTCTCTCCAGATTCCCACCCTCAATCTTTCGTTCTCTTCGTCTCGCCGCCGGTTCTCCTCGTCATATTCCCTGCGACGTTTCGAGTTAGCTTTTCTCTGCTTCTTCAACTCAACTTGACGCTTTCGTTCTTCAAACACTGTTTGGAAAGCTCTTTTGACGTCTCGGAGATACGGGAATATTTTGTGGCTTGTAGGTTTTATGATTGGCCTCCTAGTCAAAGGCTTGGTCTTCCACTCCCGAGCTTTGTGGCATATTTTCAAGATGTCGCCTTGAAGCGCGATAACCTCCTGAATTGCATCGGTGTCGTAAGACTTTGAGTACTCCTTAGTTCGACATTGAAGAGCCACTTCAAGTAATCTGACCAGATGCGGTATAGCATGAGCGTATATGTCTTGAATGACCTCTGCCTTTTTGTTACCAGCTTTTCTTTCGGAAACTCGCTTGATTTCCTTCCTAATTTTACCAAGGCCCTCGATCAGCTGTTGATGAAGTCTATCTCTACCATCGTGATCATTTTCTTGATACTGCGATAAGTTCTTGTACATGCCCTTTACTTCCTTCACTAGTGCGACCATGTTTCTAATCCTTCTTGTCTCCAATTTTGGCTTTTTCTTTACCGGTATGCCTTTAATCTTGGACATACCAACCTTTCTGGCTCCATCAAGGACGGTCGCCCAGCTATCGTCCTCGCCAAACAACTCTATCTCAAAGCCTACAAGATCTTCCCCAGGTTCCAATCTGGATGCGTCTACGACATCGTTCTCCTGGTGGTCCTGCTTAAATTCGTCCGAGCAAGGTTGATCATTACCGTCACTACCGTCATGACCGTGATAATCTTGGTCGACATCGGAACGTCCATCAGGGTGTGCATAACTCTCCGATTTTCTTGCATCGTTGTGAGCACCGCCCACGTTCTCCTCGGCCGAATTATCGTCTTCCTTTTCACCGTTAGACGAGCGAGAAAGCGTTCTACTCCCACGATCGTATAATTTCGATGATTCAGTACGCTGCAATTTGTCATTCGTTGCGTGGCTCCGAAGAATACGAGTACTAGATGCAGGTTCCGGCTTCGTTCCACCATTCGTCTGGACTTGCTTACGAGCGTTCGGAGCAGGCTGTGGCTTGCCCTCCGATATAGCCAAACGGGGTTGGACAGTATCTTCATCCTCCTCTTCAACCATATTAGATATGTTCGTGCCTATACTACAGGTTTTTGTGTGACAGGAACTCATGGTCCTTGTAACCTTTGCTTGATCTGGTACCGACTGACTATTGTTGGAGACGGTGTCTTCCTGTTTGTGTTGCTTTTTGAGGTCTTGGAGTTTGCCTTTTCGTCGGTCAGGGCGTTGCTTCATCGATTGATCTGCGCCAGTCATGCTCGATGGAGCCCCAGGTCCTGCGCATTCCTCTGCGACTGGGAAGTCAAGTACCGTATAAAGGTCTCCTTTGGAACCACGGCTAATACGGTCGGGTTTGCGAGGTTTTGTAACTCTCGCCAATTTGCCGGCAGGCGTTGTACGGCTTTTTCTAGCGGTTGTACTAGCCTTCAGAATATGATCGGCTCCTTCGATTCGTTTTTGTGGAGGATCTCGAAGAGCTCTCACTTCTTTACGTTTCTGCTTCTCTCCCAGTGAGATGTCATTCAGAAGTTCCACAGTATTTTCTGCCCGGGCGCACGCCTGGCCATCAACATCTTCCACAACGTGTGAGCCATCGACTAATTCTGCACTCCGTTCGAGTGGAGTGCCCGCCAGATTGTTTCGCGACGATGCTATTTCAATATCTTGTGCTAATTGCTGAGCTAGTAATTGTGAGTCTGTCGAGGATGGATCATCTGCTATGGTACGTCAGTTTCTTGATGTTGTTATGTATCACCAATAAGCCACGTCTTACGTTCATCCTCCAACGCTTCTGTGGCTTCGCGGGCGATTGGTCGTTCCATCTCAGGCTGTAGGTACTTAGGTCCTTGAGCTTGAGTCGCGTCTGCCAAGATGGTTGGCGCGTCATGAAGGCGCAACATGGAAATAAAGTACCTTTGACGCTAACGGTACGTTAAAGTACACAGTACGGAGTACGGAGTACTGTACATCAGCTTAAGGGTTACTTCCGTGCCTCCATTGTCATTTGTCCTCCATCCTACGACCGCAGAACTTCAGAATTACCAATCATGAAAGGCAGTCTCCACTCCAAGTTCTGTGACGCCTGAATGAGTTTAACACTTCATTATGACTGGGCACCATTGTCATGAGCAGCAGAGAGCAAACATTCCGCTATGACACCTCTGCTGCGTGAGAAGAGCATTGGTATTGAATGTAAGAATCTATGGGCAGGTTGTACGTTGCTTCTCCGAGTCGAGACGACAGTGTACGAAACGACTACCTCAATTCCAATCTATAGAACGAATTGCGGTCAAAATATGCCCTCGGCGATCGTGCGCGGTCCCGAGTCTCGAATCTGATTGCAGGAAGTACATCGGTCTGCATAATACTCGTACCTAGCGCCTCACTTTTAGCTGTTCCTTCTAAAATGGGATTAGATGAATGGTTCGTGTGAGAAGTGGAACGTGACAAGAGAGGCATTGGTTGATTTTACGGCCATATCTTGGTCTCACACCATATCGAATTCTTTCAAACGGTGGACTAGGCTCGCAGAATCCCTAGCAAACCCTTTTAGGACAAAGTGCTGGAAAGGTATCAGTTCAAGGTTTGTGCAGTACAACCCTTTTGCAACTGATCTTAGCTATTTGCTCCCCATCTAGGTTCAATCTTACAGTTGATGTGGAGTCCTCGCAGTCCATTTCTGTCCCCTTCTCACCATAAGAGCGTTGACTTAGAAGTTTGCGCTCTCGGGTTCTCACGCTGTCTTCAACCACCCTGTGCGACCCGAAATTCTGATAGTGTACTTTAGTAGTCTGGCTGTAGGCCTCGCGCCGTATTTTGGCTAATATGAGCTACGTTATACCCTTCTGTACGGAATACAGTGACCGTTTCACAATTCTGCTTCAGTAGATCCCAGCTGCCTAAACCCCACTAGAAATGATCCCCGCAGTCGCGGCGAGACCCTTTGCACTTAAACAAACTTACAGCAAAGCACCACAAGACATGTCGGCCAACGTCACTCGGCCAGCCAGCACAGCAACGGGCACGAAACGAAAGCTGTCACTTGGACAGACAGATGCCTCAAAGAAACAGACAACAGCAAGTCTAAGCGGGGACGAGGATGCGTGCAAGAGTGGTCACAGCAGTGATGTTGATATGAAACAAGCGAACGACACAAGCGAGTCAGATGAGGGAGACGATGATCTGGATTCTGACGAAGACTGCTTCGGGCATCCAGATGGAACCGATGACGAGGATGAATATGAGGATGACGAGGGAGACTACGATGAGTTTGAAGAATTTCAATGGCTCAAGTCCCTCAATATCTCCATAAAAGCAAATGATGCGGCAGACTCACCACAAGTTGGCTACTGCACAGCTAAAATCATTGATCGCGAGCAGATTCGGGCCAGTTTCCATCGTGATATGGAGGAACCTAGCAATGATACAGCAACTATGGGCTTTAGTGTCTTCGACCGCTGGGGCTGTCTCAAGTCGGAATTCCTTAACCACCCTGTGAAGAAAGGGTCAGGTGTATGAGGTCCAGAGCTTAACGACGGTCGGATCCTCTTGATCGAGACGCTGTCGATCCAAGACGAGTATCAACGAAAGGGCTACGGCACAAAATTGTTTCATCAGATCTGGGACAAAGCTCAGAGTCTTTCCAGTCAAGAGGAAAACAAACGCAGGGCTGATCGGAAGAAGAGTTTCGAGAGGGGCTGGGAGGATACCCAGACTGCAGGCGAGCAACCTAAAAAGATCGATGATGAGTACCTCGACAGCATGGATAAGATCTTTAGACTGGGGCAGAAAACGCCCAGTGGCTGTGATTTCGCCGTCATTTGGGCGACTGTCCTTAACACTAGGGCTGTGGAAGCTGAGTCGGAAAAGCTCACGCCTACACAAAAACAGCTGTTCTATCAAAAGAAACAGAGCATTCAGGAAGACTTTTGGAGAGCCATGGGATTCCGACGCATTGGCTCAAGCTCGTACTTCTGCTTAGCAAAAGATCCAAAGCATGCCTCGCACCTTTTGACTCCACAAGATGATTACAAGCGCCCTGCAGCTTTGAGAGTCTCTGCCCGGACGGATGGCCAGGATTTTCCACTCATGGATCCCATTCCAGACCCCCATGCCTTTGAACAGAAGAATTGGAGTGACTCTGAAACCAAGAAGCTTATGGAAGCCCGCCTCGTGTCATATCCTCCCACCGATCCTATGTGGGTATCTACTGATAGGCACAACAACAACATACTCCACATATTGGCTCGCGGGCATAAAGCAGAGTAGCTTACTTGGATCCTGGCTATGCCTTTCGCGGATGCACTACGTTGGGCGAGAAATCTCGAGGGGGAGACCCCCTTAGAGGCATTGGAAAGTGAGCTGGAATCGAATAGAACATGGAAACAAGTCAATGCAGCCCAGGTCGTAATGTCTGATATATTCCCTGGCTTTACGCCTAGCCAAGTCGAATGTCTCAGGCTACTCAAGAATTTGAAGTATCCCTCTTCCGATGAGATAATGCGACTTGCCTTCGGATGCACTTGCAATCAATGCTTAGGTGGATTTCTCAGCCCCCGAAACGTATTTGCCATCCTTTGTCAGGCTGAGATTAACCATGATATGCTCAACGACGACCTTGACGTTGGCGACATGTCTGGGGCCGACTGGTGCGAATGGAGTGAGCACATGTTTGAGCACCTTGCCCCGAGCGTCAGGAATAATCTGCAGACCAACAAGTCACTACGTCAAGGCTTTACGAATATCTTCGGGTACATCGCCGAGACGCTGCGAGCTAACAGACTGCCAAAGACCGACGCTGTGCTCGAGTACGCTGCAGGCGAATGGCCACCGCACGTCAAAAACTTCTTGCAGCGAGGCGGCACCGTACACGCAGTTGTGCAAGCATGCTTCGACTGTACCATCAACAATGATATTTATTTAGGGTCCGGCGAACATGAGGCTTGTTTCCAAAAGGACATTGATGCCTTACCAATCTGCAGGAATGATCGAGAATTCGTATTTGCTCGTCGTCAATGTCGCAGGCTTGAGGGGCTGCCGGATGAGATAGATCCTAGGGTAGGAATGGGAGGGATATGGTAAGAGTCGGTTTTCTCGCGGCACGTTCGCGATGAGATATTTATTTTTCTTGCCTGAGTCAATGCTGAGTCCGAAAGTGCTTCGGCTCCAACGGTTGACTGATCCCGCGGTTTGCATGACAAACTCCAACTGCGCTTGTAGGAAGCGATAAGCTATTGCTATACTAGGATGCTATCTACCTCACAGATTTTGCTCTCAATTGTCAACTCTTTGCGTTAGTGCCCAGTGACACAGCTTGATTGTTACTCTGACAGAGACTTTTCAAATATATGTAATGAAGCTTAAGATTCGAATGCTCGAAGCTTCCTCAACTGCTCGGTTGCCAGATTGCGTTCTTTAATCGTTTCTACTCGAAGTCGGCGTGATATCGTCCTGTCCGCATATCCAGCCAGTTTCACTATTCCACATTGATCATACAAACGACGCCGAGAATTGTGTGCCTGATCTCCGAACGCACCGTGTCGAACCTCCCTCGCATCACTTTCCATTTAAAGACTTCTCTGACACCTGCGCCAAAATCCATGTCTACAAAACTAGTCTTTAATATTTTGTCAAGATTTGTAGCTTACCGTAGTACCGAATCTATAAGTCTGGGAATATACATCGACAAACAGACCTGAACTTTTACAACTATCCTCTATAACCGCCAAAAACACTCTGGGCAGCCAACACAAGCCTCGGTCAACATTCTGGACAAATGTCAGCCTACCCATTCGTCCGATAGAATAATACACGCACCAGTATTTCCGAAGAAGAGCGTGAGATGATCCCTTAATGCAAAGCCACTGACGTTGGCCTGCTTCCATGGTCTCCTCTCGGTGCCCGGGTGCTAACCCACCCCTGTACTGATCGCACCGACAAGCGCGAGTAATCCGACGTCTTCCTGAAACTCCTTTCTCGCGGCCGCGAGGAAGAGGCGGATAAGGAAATCGTCAGACGCGTCGTGGCATGGGTGTTCAGTAAAGGTGATATGATGCCAATCTGTGGATTGGAGCCAGAGAAAAGAATTGATCAGGACGTCGAGGCCGTGGGGGTAACCCCTGAACGAGGAGGAGATGAAACATCTTGAGGAACCATACATGTCCAAGCAGGTTTCCAGGTATTGGGAGTTTGAAAGAATTGCGTTACGGGAGCAAGAGCTTCAACTGTTTCCTCAATAAGTAGGTCATCATGAAGTTGCAAACCTTGAGAACCGGGCATCTTGTCAGGGCCGTTTGCGAGGAACATGTCAGTCTATCCTGCGCATAGTCTACTAGGAATCACTTTACTCAGGAGCAACACGCTCCTGGGGCATATCTTCTACGAAACGAGGGACCAAGAACTTCGCGGTTGCTTCAGTCTAGAAGAGAAAATAGGAATGCGTTTGACCTGGAAAACGTTCATCACTATATGCCTGTCTGCTCTGAAGCCACTTTTGGTGCTTGGAATTGACGCATCCGGGTTAGGCCGCCTCATGGTATTCAAACCTATAATGGCCCAAACGTTTGGCTGATTACAGAACCTATGGTGGTCAGAATGCGTGGGTACGCTAAGAAAGCGAGGGAGCTGGTGAGCCAGAATCGGAGGGTTGTGCAATAAGGATCTACAATTTAACTTAATGATTCAGCAATTGAACGTCCGATGCACTCTCTCGATCGATCTGCTTTGAAAACTCAAGATCTGTATACGCTTTTTACCCATATAAAACCCCTCTGATCTCGCTGTCGTTGAACATTATGAAATTCAGCTTCGCTCAGCGACATTTAGCCTCGCACTGTGAATTTCAGTTATCGCAATTATGCATGATAAACACGTACTACTGTATGTAGCTCAACGATATGCTTGCTTCAAAGCATATGTAAATCAGAGCAAAGATATTGGTGAGAAGATCAGTAATGAGCGTTATACAACGTTAAAAACTGCTTTACAGCATGTACTCGAATTGACTCCGGCACCGCGCTAGTTATAAAACAAGGCGCTAACTCGCTCACAAACTGCTAGTGCTTATCAGGCTTTCATCATACCTCATGGGGCTAGCGTAAAGCATCACTAAGTTGGTGCTTTGCGCAGTAAATGCGAGTACTGGATATTAAGCTGATTACTCAAGATACGTTCTGACGAAGCACGTCAATTCCTTTCACCAGTATAGCTAAATCAAAACAACATCTAGGCTCAAGATGACTACATCAAGTGGATACATCGAACCAAAACTTGAAATTATTGACGCAGCCCAACCGCATACCTTCATCGTCCCAGTGAAAAACATCAACGAAGGCCACGAGGTCTCTGATTTTCTTCTGTCTCGCGCTTATAGTGATATCATGACTTTTGTTCTGCAATTGAATAGAGCAATGATTCCTTTTACTTTCGAACCTTCTCCTTCCGCAAAGGCGCCGCAGAAAGTCCAACACTGGGATCTCGGATCCCCAGAGGTTTCGTTCTCAGAAACAGTCAGGAGATTACGAAATCTCCTCGATGACTTGAACAAGATCTTGGACGAAGTGCCGCCTGATCCTGGGCCGAGGCGATTTGGCAATGCGAGTTTTCGGACGTGGTCTCGGTTGGTGGAAGAGCGAGCGGGGGGGCTGTTGGAGAGGCATCTCCCTGCTAGTGTGTTATCTTTCAATGGTGCATCAGAAGTCAGTGCAAAAAACGAGCTCGAGGTGTATCTGCTCGGAAGTTTTGGGAGCCCGCAACGACTGGATTACGGTACTGGACATGAATTAAGCTTCATAGCCTTCCTGGGCTGCGTATGGAAGCTTGGTGGATTCAAACCATCGGCTTCAGGAAATGAAGAAAGAGGGATTGTTCTCGGCCTTTTTGAGCCGTATGCGCACCTTTTTGTGTTCATCAAGAAATATAAATTTACAAAATCAGATACCTAGCCCTAATCCGCCGCCTTATAAAAACCTACACCCTCGAACCCGCCGGCTCCCACGGCGTCTGGGGTCTCGACGACCACTCATTTCTCCCTTACCTCTTCGGTAGCGCCCAATACGCCCCTGCAGTCTTAAGCACCGGTGATATTCCCACCGAAGGTGCCTGCGACGGCGCGCCTGATCCCGCAGACGTTACGAAATTGATGACTGTGGAAAGGGAACGCAAGAAGAATTTGTATTTTGGGGCGATTGGATTCATTTATGATGTGAAAAAGGGACCGTTCTGGGAGCATTCGCCGATGCTGTTTGACATTTCGGGGGTGAGGGCGGGGTGGGCGAAGATCAACAAAGTATCACAAACCCCTTCCCCTCCTAACGGACTTCCTCAACTGAAGCTTTCCCCAGGGCATGATCAAAATGTACAACGCAGAAGTTCTCTCCAAATTCCCCGTCGTCCAGCACTTCCGCTTCGGCTCCCTCTTTAGCTGGGAACGCGATCCTAATGCCATACCGCCACCGGCGTCTGCCCATGCATCAAGTCAGCCAGTGAAGGAAGACAGAAACGGTCCGTCAGTCAACTATGCCTCATCGCGGTCCCAACCAGGCACCAAAGCCCCCTCGGCGACCCAGGCTGCAACCTTGCCAAACTCCAGTATAGGCACCTCGGCGCCATGGGCCAGCGGCCCCACACCAGCAGTACGGATAAGTGGCATCCCATCAAGATTGCCCCAGCCAGGCTCGACTCGTCCGCTGCCACAAACTCGCCTACCTCCGAACGTATCCCCTCCACAGAAAGCGCCGGAGTCCACTTCTGCTGCTGCGGATCCCGCTCTTCAATCTATGCCTCCGCCAACCAGAGCACCCTGGGCAAAGCCGGATACATGAGTTCAGCAATCGCCCATCAGCTACCAGGGGAAGGATAAATCTAAACGATAGTCCTACTAGCACCGTACTGAGAAGACATTCAACGGAATAGGTATAAGAAAGTGGGGACATCCGTATGTATAGTGCAAAACCAGCAAATATCCCCGAGCAAATCAAACAATCTAAAATTCCAGCCTTCCTTCTCATCTCACACATGCCGTACCCTCCTAAGCAGCCTACAAACGCATTTTCAACTAGTCCTTCTTTCTCCTCCTCCTCCTCCTCCTCCTCCTCCAGCAGCAGCGCTTCATCTCATTTCTTCTCGAACCCTTTGCCTACTTGTCTTCAATTTATACTTTCTCAACCCCTCAACTAAACGATTGACCAAAGTGGATTGGCCGAATAGAAGACTAAGGCTTAGAAGTTGGCGCAGTTAGACAGTCTATCACTATTTCGGCTACCTTAACTCATCATGGATACTATATGACCAACCGACTCTCTTAACATCCCTATGATGTATACCGCGCAACTCTGAAAAGACGTGAAGAAATACTAGTGCAACAGAGAAGTAATATTCACGCGCTTAGCAACGCCTAAAGATCAAAGGGCTATGTAGGTAAGAGCCGATGGGGTAGCGCAACAGACAACTACCATATTTTAACAAGCTCAAAACAGGGATGGCATACATTAAGAAGCGCCGAAGATCCGAAATAGTTCTGTGAGCGTGATGCAGTGATGCTCGTACAATTGTTGGATTTCTGTCCACAACTCTACTTCCATTCCAACCAACGATCCCCATCCGCCTCCTTCTTCCCACATCGCCTTCCCACTTCCCCAGCACCCCCCCCCCCCACAACCACCCTCTTCCCCCACCCCACCCATATCCCATCCCATCCCCCCCACTTCCCCATCCCATCCCCAACATCCCCTCCCCCACCCCCCCCACACCGCCAGCAAGAGTCCCAAACAACAAAAAACCGCATAACATAATTACTAGGGACGAGTAACTAAGGAACGGGGGTTGAGAGAGCAAGGGGTTTTTGGCTGTTATTATAGATAGATAGAGATGGGTGAGGGAAGGTGAGGGGAGGTGAGGGGAGGTGAGGTGAGGGGAAAGAGGGTGTGTGTAGAGCAAAGGGAGTGGAAATCTTAATTAATTAATTAATGGGAAATGGGAAATAGAGACAGTATGGAACGATATGCAAGGTAGTGTGGTGCAAGAACCGGCATCGACGAAGGCGAATCCATCATACATGTGCAGTACCCAGCCGCGATTGCCCACGGCACAAAAAGATTCGCATTCTATATAGCACGAGTTCAAGAAACGTCCAATCTCCTGTTAAAGCAAAGAAAAACGCTCGTCCTTGACATGGATTTGCTCTTTAAATTCATGCCTTTCCAATCCCGAGTCCTTCGAAATTCCTACCACCGCCGCCCATAAACCGCATCCTCCCTCCTCGCCCCTTCCACCCGCACCCTCCCCTTCTCCCTCACCAACCCTCTCACCACCCCCATCTGATCCCTCACATCCCCCACCTCCCCCCTCCACCCCCCTTCATCCCCCCTACCTCCCGACAAAACCCTTACATCCCCCCCAACGCCTCCATCCCCATGCCCATCCTCATGCTCCGCCTCGCGTCGGAACAGATTCAGGATATCCTTCATCGACAGCTTGCCGACCGCTTTGCCTTCGATGGCCGCTTCGGCGAGCTTCCGTTTTTTCTCTTGCAGGGCGAGGATGCGGGCTTCGACGGTGCGGGCGATGGTGAGTTTGTAGACGACGACGTCGGTGGTTTGGTTGAGGCGGTGGACGCGGTCGATGGCTTGGTCTTCGACGAACTGGGGGGGTGGGGGCTATGTTAGATTTCTGGGGAAGAGCAGGGGGGTGGGGGGTTGAGGATGGATGGGTTAAGGAAGGGAGGGTGGAGGACTTACCGGATTCCAAAACGGCTCCAGAATAACAACTCTACTCGCCGCCGTCAAATTTAGTCCCAAGCTGCCGCACTTCAGACTACACAGCAGCACCCTCGTCTGGGCATCGTTCCTCAATCTCTCCAGACTAGCTTCGCGGTGGTCATTACGCATGCTGCCGTCGTAGCGGGTGAAGATAATCTTTCGTTGGTGGAGAAAGGGTTCGATGAGGTCGAGCATGGAGGTGAACTGGGAGAAAACGATGAATTTGTGGGTTGGGGAGTCGCGCTTGAGGATGGTGATGAGATGAGAAATCTTGGCAGAGGTTGTGGGTGACATTCTGAGGGTTTCGTCTTCGCTGGAGGTCGAATCTTGTTCTAGTTCCGCGGAGTCGGCTTGGTCGTCGGAGCTGTCGAGATTTACCACTTTTCGCATGCGTGATCCTAGTGCTTTCACGGACGATTCGTCATCTGTATCTGTGTCGGAGGAGTCTAGAGATTCGCCTCCTCCTTCTGCGTTTTCGTCATCGCTGCCGCCGGCTCTTCCCAGATTAGGAGCATGTCGTTGATCTTCAGGTACAAGCCAGTCGCCGTATTTTTCCTCATCAGAGTCATCAAGGATTACTCGTCGGTTCTTCGGTATACGACGTTGAGGATTGTTTGGTGTCGACAAGGCTGAGGACCTGTGCTGATGTTTCTTGCCCTTGCGCGGTTTCTGCACATTCTGAGCAGCTGCCAGATCTTCATCACACTCTGCACATCGCAGGGAGCTAGAAGCTAATCTATCCCTTGCAAGCTCAATCTGGCAGACATCGCATTTCTTCGTTTCCACACTCAATCCTCCCAGAAGGTCTGCCATATCATCCAACTCTTTGTCTGCTACTTTAGACTTCCGGGGTATTTGAGAGGTCGTGCCTTCACCAGTGGTGAGAGCGTCTTTGTCGTTCGCCATGCTTCCACCCACCAATTTTGGATGATTACAAGCCTGACGTAAACGCAGCAACAAAACCAACGCACTAGCATAGTTCATCTTCTGGCCTCCCATCATTTGCTCCAGGCTCTCATCAGCACGTTGCTCAAGGCGATCATAGAATCTACGCTCCTCAGGTGTAAACTCGGCCTCGACATTCTCGATCTTACGTTCAACAAGCTTGAAGCCGTGACTTGGGCCACCGCTGGCAGATGGCTTGCCGCCGGGGTTAAGTGCCCCTTCCTGTTTCAAAACATCTTTTGTTCGGCGCTTCATGAAAGCTTTGAGATAGAATTGTAGCCGCTTGATGGCAACACCGCCACGTCCATTGCTCATGGGCCGTGTGATCTGGTCTTTCCATATTGACAAATCGTTATAAGGCTTGATACGCAGGAATTTTATCAAGCTTTGCAGCTCATCTAGGTTGTTCTGCATTGGTGTGCCTGTCAAGCACCATCTGTACTCAGACCTCAACGCATAGCATGCCTTTGTGGCTTTCGCGTTGCGGTTTTTGATCGTATGCGCCTCATCGAGGATCACGCGATACCAGTGCAGGCCAAAACAGCCTACCTGCGGGCCATCTTGCTCTTGTGAAGAATTGCCGTGCTCAGAAACCAATATCTGATATGTTGTGATGACAACATCGTACTTTCGCAAATCCTCGAATCGTTTAGTACGCTGAGGTCCGTGGTGTATACAGACGCGTAATTGATGCGTATCCGAGACTCGGTTCTTGATTTCAGCTTCCCACTGCTTAATCAAGGCAAGCGGTGCAACGACAAGAGTTCCTTTGTCGACCTTGTTGGATATTGCCTTCTTATCCTTCTCGGCTGAAGAAGACATGGCAGGTCGAGGGTTGGTAAGCAGAAGCGCAATCGACTGGATGGTTTTACCCAGGCCCATCTATACATGATCAGTATTGCTTCTATTCCACTGCTTGTGGGGGTATTACATCATCGGCCAAGATCCCACCCTTTGGTAAGATGCCGTTCTTCTTCTTAACACCGATTTCCTTGTCTCTCATCCATTCCACGCCATCAACCTGATGAGGTAGTAATTTTACCTTGAGCCCTTCCACCGTACCATCATCTACATCTCCCTCATCCTCATCATCTGCTTCCTCTTTCTCATTTACCTTTTCATCAGACTTGAGCCTAAGCTCTTTCATATTATCCGCCAAGCCTGCGACTGCTGCTTCGACTTTCAATTTCCGACCTCGAGTTCGAGGCTTATCTTCCTCGTCCTCGAAAGCGCCTTCCAATAAAGCCTTTATATTTTCCGTAGCCTTTCCAGCTTCGATATAGTTGTAAGGATCCGCAGCGCCAAACTTGTCGCCAAATATAATGCTGTCCGGGCCAGCGTTCTCCTGGGGGTTTGTAAGATTTACGAATGCGCCAGGCCTCTGGGAAGGGTTCACTGGCGCCCATCCATGAACATTGCCAAAGGATGAAAAGGTAGGTTGAGGGGGAGCTTTCGTGGTCCAGATAGGATGGTTTGCTGGTCTCGGAATCTCAACGAGTTCTGGATCACCCCTCGGGGCATCACTTGGTCTAAGATGCGTCGGTTGCTGAAAGGCTACAGGCTCGGCGAATCTATATGATGGTTCCTTTGCGTGCTGCTGATGCATAGTGCTTAGCGCTGGAGCTGGCCTATGGTGTTCCGGACGCGCCTGGTTTGGCTTCGGGAGATTAAAGACATTGTTGGTATGCAGCCTATTATGTAGTGGACTAGCTTTTCCAAACTCAGGTTGTTGAATGCTGCCAAAGGCTGGCTGACTCGGTCTTTGGGGTGTTGGAGGAGCATTGGGTGGCTCTCGTTCCACTACCATTCTGCCTTCCCGCTTCTGCGGTGACTGCTTTATTGTAGTGGTAAACTCAGACCAACGTGATATCGAGACGCCTGGGGACCCACGTGTAGATGGCGGAGTTGGTGTGAATGTAAAAGCGCTTGTGGTCGGAGAGCTTGATCCAACGAATTGGAATGACGGAGCTTTGGCTGTTGTAGGCTGACGTGCTTTCTCCAGAGAGCCTATTGATTCACGAGGCGAGAATAGCGAACTTGAATCACCAAGTCCGGACAATCGTTCGCTATGCGTAGATTCTACCTCCCGAAGCCGCAGTTCTTCCTCCTCGCTATCGGTCGGACTTGGTACGCGAAAAGAACGGTTTTTGAGCTTACGCTGCGGCGGTGTAGGTTCAATCACGAACAATGGTGTTTGGCTGGATGATAAGGTATTCTTCGGGCTGTGAGCGAAGGGCAAACGCCGTTGATGTTTCTGCCTATTATTCATTGTTAGCGACTTGCAACCGAGTCCACACGGTTTGTTCCTGGACGTTCCTACCTGGCAGCTATCTTATACTTTCAAATATCTTCTCTGAGCTCTTTTGCTCTCGTTAAATGTCACATGTAGTGGCCCATGGCTGTGTCAAGGTTCAAGTGGCTTGGCTGTTGTCGATTGTTGCGCCGAGCGATCATGCTCAGCCCTACCCTGGATCTCACACGTTGTCACGTGATAAGGGTCACAATAGCCGCGTTCAACAATTACTACGCGTTTCTCTGTAGATGCTCTTGTGATATAAAGTAGTTCGTCTAACTTTGCTACCTCAGACTGACAAGATTCTCATGAATGAGCGGGATATTATTCAAAAGCTTCCTCCCGCCAGTACGAACATGAAGCGATTCAACACCACCCCACATCCGTCAGAACGCCGTTTCGCTATATGCTCGGGCGCTTTTGCCAAAAGGGCCTCAGAAATCCAAAAGTAAAACGCTTAGCACGTCCTTCACGCGGACGCCGTACGCTTTTCCTCATCTTCCTCCAGAATTTATGACGACCCGTGCACCCTCTTTTCCCAACACTCCTGGCTCCTGCGGCTTTGGACTCCTTTCTCTCCCTTTCTTTCTTGACAAGAAGCCCAACACTCCATGAGGCTTCACTTGTCCCTTACCATCGCCGTTTACATCATCTTTGGGCAGCGGCGCTTTTTGGTTTGCTAGCTCGGACCATGATCCGGTTTCATCGAGGGTGACTTGCATGCCACCTCCTTTGGAAGTGTTACGGGTGCCTCCTCGCTGTAATTTGTTTGGCGGAGAAGTGGTATGTTTAGAAGCGGGTTTCGTAGTTGTTTGAGGCTGCGGATGTGACGTCGGTGGTTGCTCGCTCGCAAGGAAGTAGCTAGACTGGGTGGATTGGGATGCTTGTTTATTCAGGCCCATAATAGGAGGGGATCCATTGGGGGAGCCCGAGCGCTGAGAAAGCCTTGGATCTTCAGTACTCGATCTTGACTGTGACTTTGGATTGACCCAATCGGGCGGAGACGTCACTTCCGATGGCAGGGTGTCGACATGACCCCTATAGTTACTGATGGCCAGAATAAATCAGCGCCACACAGATATCAAGATGAACCGTGCAAGGTTTGACTCACGACATTGTAGTATAATCAAACGGCTCAAAGAGCGTTTCGATCATACGATGTAACTCATCAGTCCTAATCTCCTTATCCGTAGCGTCATCTCTCAGCTGAACCCTGGGTTTCTGCCGTCTTGCTCGTGCTTCCAGTGGCGCTTCCTCTAACAGCAACTCTTCCAGATCATAAGTGGCATCGAAGTTCGTTTTCTCACTAGAGGGTATGAAGATGGGAGGGATCTGTTTCTTCTCCAGCGCTTCGAAGTCAATCATTTGGAAGAATGGGTTGCCGGTAAAAGTCTCAAAACCGGTAGCTCCTATTCGTTTTCGCCTGTCTTTCTCTATCAACGAGCGGATTGCCTGTACGCAGAGCATAGAGATCGGTGGCAGGGTGATAGCGTAATTGGGTATACCTCGCAGAATCTCCTTCTCCAGTTTTTCATGCCCATGCGACTGGAATGGTCTCTGCTGGTTTGTTAGCGCCATTGGGTATTCGCAACGATCATGCCCACCTTGTTATAAATGCACTCATAAAAGGTCACTCCTAACGACCACCAGTCCACCTCGGTTAGGTACCCGGTGCCCGCATATACTTCAGGAGCGAGATACGCTAGCGTTCCCGATTTGCTATGGAGCTTCTTCTCCGGCGTGTATTCAGAAGCGACGTTCTACAAAGCATCAATGATCGTTTCTAATCGGTGCCGGGGAAGAACCCACAAAGTCTGCCAGATGGACGTGACCATCTAAATCCAGCAAAACATTATCCGGCTTCAGATCTCTGTGTACAATTCCTTGCTGGTGTATGTAACGCAATGCGCAGCCCAGCTCCGCCATCCAGAACCGTACTGCCTCCTCCGTGAAGGTCTTCCGCGAAATGTGAAAACGTAGGTCGCCGCCATTCATCAGGTCCACAACGATGTACCTGCTTTGGCGTGAGTCTCCAAACGCTAGTACAAGGGACAGAAGTTGGCTATACAGATACTCAATGTCCTGGAAGCTGTATCGTAGGTTACAAAGGAATGGATGGTTCAGGTGTTCCAGCATCCTTCGCTCTCGGATAATGTTCCGCACACTCTCCGATCGAACAACTAAAAGTTTTATGAGCCTCGGTGAGATGCTGGGTGTGTTCAGGGAAGTATGCTGACCCTCATCTTTGCGTATGTACTTTAGCGCGAATGTCAAGCCCGTGTCTTTGCGCTCGACAATCCGGACCTTTCCAAAAGCTCCTTTGCCCACTACACGTAGAAGGCGGAAATGGTTAAGGTTTACTATTCGCAATGGGCCTGTCGTCAGCAAGAGCACCATATGGGGGGGTTGATTAGGCCGGTGATTGAAACTGGTGGAGCGGCCAAGGCTTGGAGGCGAGCAATGTGGTTGTGGATTGACCATCTCACGCACCTTCGTCGGTGAAGACAACGGGCTTGCCATTACTATTCCCCATCGGAACTCGGTGTTGATTGCAAGGGCCCAGGCGCATGCATCTGCTGTCGGGAGTTTCAAGGAAGCAAGATCGAGGGCGAGGAGCAGGATCATTGATCAGGCATGAGGATATTTGCGGCCAAGAACGACGTGAATTAGGGGGGAGTGAAGGCTGGCAGTGAAGCAGTTTGGTCTTGTTTGCGGGGGATGACTGCTCATGTCCAGGTTACTGAAGACATGGTTTTGGGGGAGAGGGGGGAGGTGGTGCTCTGGGGGTCTCGGGGTGTTGTGATCTAGATTGATGGATCACACCGTCAGAAGGTATGGAACGGTAAGGTAAGGTAGGACGGTGATGGATGTGGGTTGATGGGTGACTCAAGTAAGGTTGCCGTAGTTCTACCTTACTATTCAGGTTCGTCGATCTTTCACCAGAGCGGCACAGAGCGGCGGGCATCGAAGTCTGCGGAATAACGACCCTCTTCAAAGGCGGAATAAGCGATCAAGCGAGAAAGCACCGGATCCCTGCAATGGCGGAACTGCCACGTGCTTGTGTTGGATCACCTTAGGTCATCAAGGTATTACAGTACTGTATTGTGTCACGTGTGTTTTGTGCACCTGCATGCACACCAGAAACGACTAGTTCTACCTTACATAATCATTAATGCACATGCAAGGGGTCGGTCCATGGCTCACGGAAGCTTCCGGTCGAAGCATTCACACTTCTTCGAGACACACACCAACAAGCTTGTCACAGTGATACCGTACCTTACACGAGCACAGAGGGGAAACACAGAGAGTCCCCTCGCGAGACATCCAAAGCGGAAGAGGTCAGGCCGTGCTATTGGAGCAATGTCCTCTCACATCGACTGGATCATCACACGTCAACACCTTGTAGTCGGGAAGCTGAAACAACGTACTGTTGTACGTGTGTGTGCTATGGCCATGCGATCTAGAATGTGTCGTGGCGCACCACACTCGGGTCAAATTTGAATGCCCTTTTCAGACAAACCTCTTCGATGAAATCAAACCACCGTGTTCTGTTTGGCTTAGGTACCTACCTACCTACCTACCCACCTACCTTACTTCGCGTCAGTCTGGCCCGGGTCCGGAACGCCTCGAGAACTACCACATGCTTTCCACGTGCGGATCCGTCATCCTTCCCCTCGCTTCCCAATAACATGCTTGTCTGATTGCGCACATATGAGCCTGTCAATAAACGCCCCCTTTTCTGTCCTCATAATTAATTCGTCAGCGATGAGGTGGATAATGTAAGGCATATTTGTTGTTGCTGCAAGCCCCAAAGCGGGAATATCCCCAGTCGTATCCTAACCTGTTAAGCGTTGGTATTGGGCTCGAACAAAAAATATAAAGTATGTACTCAGAAAGACCATGTCTGTTTCATGATCGTCCAGCCGAAAAAGGGCATAGATATCCAAAGTGTAAGCGCCCCACATCATGCTCTTGCGTCTAAGTCGTTTATGCCTTGCCCACAATGCGAACGCCTGCGCTGAGAGTACAACTAGCTAGTATTGGATACACGGAACAATTTGGGCAATGCACACTTTACGGTGGCATCTAGCGCACCAGAGGCGAATGCCTTGAATATAGAACCGAACATGGATAACGCGGTGGAAAGTGTGTCAACATCAAGGCTGTCGTGTAACATCGCTCACCACAGACTCGTCGAGCTCGCCAGATGGACCCGGCTCTTGTGGCTCAGAGCTCGAGTGTACGGCGTCAGTCCCAAGGTGATTCAAGCGGTCTCGCTCCTGATCAGTCCAGCTTTCAAGAGGTTGTGGCGGACACGAGGGCGGCCCTATATCCGAAACCGGCGCTCTCGACGAAGGGGAAGTCGACGCAGCGAAGACGCCCGGCTGTTGTTGTGCGAACCATCCGCCTCTCTCCCAGTTTCCAGGCTGGTACAAGCAATCTTTACGCGTAATTTCTTCCACGATGCCACAAAGCAGGATACTGAGTCGCTTGAAGTCGATCGGCTTGAGAACCCAGCCATCAAAGCCGCCGTCAATGTAAGCTTGGCGCTCTTTCTCGATTAACGAAGCTGACACGGCAAAGACAGGGACTCGACCGTTCATGGTTGCACGGTCTGACAAATGGTTAATAGGGTGGGTCTTCTCGAATGATCTTATCATCTTGGTTGCGGTAAGGCCGTCCACTATTGGCATCTAATTCCACAATTAGTGCTACACCACTTATGCGACTACGGACACTTTAGACGTAGGCACCTGGATATCCATCAAGACTACATCGAAGAAGGCCGCTTTTCCCCCGTAAGCGCTGGCGCATTCTTCCCCATTGACTGTCAAGGAGACAGCATGCCCTATTTTCTCCAGCCGCTTCTTGACAATTCTGCTATTGATGGGATCGTCTTCGGCGACAAGAACGTTGAGCTTCTCAGCGGTTAGCAGGTTTGCATTGTTTTTAGGCTTGTCCGGGATATCGAACAACACGCGTGCGGGAGTTCTTGGAGGAAATCCTGACATGGGCGAGCCTTGGCTGTCATCCCCTGGCATCCGAATGGGTCTCATTGGGGTTTCGGAACCCGTGATGCTTTTCTGGCCAGGCGTCTCCGGCATCGAAGTCTGATCTGACAACGAATGAGAGCGTGACAGCGTACTTGGTCGCCGCGACGTCGTTCTCCGTTCACTTCGACTCCCTTTGGGTAAAGAGAAGACATCTAGATCTGTGGGATGTTCTTTAGCTCCTGTGGTTGACTCTTAGAGTGCAACGATGAGTCGGTCTACATCACTTTTCGCGCTTGACCCACTTTTGAAGCTCTTTGGACTATTAACAGTCTTCATACTATTCAGACTATCATTACTCTTGCGCCGCATGGATCCTTTGGAGACATCCTGAGATCGCCGTTGTGCGCTCTTATTGACTGGCGTTACCCCACCGACTTCAACTGGGGGCGTTACTGGCTGATTCGTAGGAGGCCCTATGTTTGCTTCAGCAGCACCTGCTAACACCGTAGTGCCTTGGTCGTCCGCCGGCAAATCGAAGCCAAGTTGTATAACGAAACGCGATCCCTTCCCTTCTTCCGATTTGAATCTGAGCTGGCCATTCATGTTGCGGACTATTCGAGCAACGAGGGCAAGGCCAAGGCCGAGAGTTTGCTTGTCGCGCTCTCCTTTTTTGACAATCCTAGATTCCGGGGCAAGATTCTGTTCAAGTCCTTCATCGCTTTCCAATTGAACCTGTTCAAGTTCGTTGAATAGTCGATCGAGCTTCTGGGGCGACATGCCAACTCCGGTATCCTGTACAACAATGTCTATCTCAACATGGACTTCGGAACGGTTAGCTAGCCATAACTCTACCTTTACCGCACCAGTGGTTGTGTGCTGGATGGCATTGGCGATAACATTGGATAGTGCTTGCCGCACGCGTCTCTGGTCTCCAACCACAAATTGAGGCACGCCTGGATTTTCTACCATCCCATAATCGACATGCTTTCTCCTCGCATCACCGGTAAATGAATAAGTTGCTTCTCTGACAGTGGAAGGTAGGTCAAATACTTCATCTTTGATTAAGTTATGACCTTCTTCGGTCTTGGTGAGGTCTAGCAGGTCGTTGATAACATAAATAAGTGACTTTGAAGCGGAGTGCGACTTGGAGAGATTCTCGCGTGTCTCCTGGTCAATGGCACCTTCTAGCGCTATCTCAAGGTAGTTGATAATCGCATTCAAGGGCGTCCTGACTTCATGTGCAGAATTCGCCAATAAGAGACGAGTAAATTGGCTGCTCTGTAAAGCGGCTTCCTTTTGCCTCCAAACCTCGATGAACTTTCCGTATACCAAACATAAAACTGCTGCAGTTTCGATCTGCTCTTCAGTCCATTCTCTACATTTGCCGACTACAGTTTCACTCCAGGTTTTGAAACTCTTTCTTGGCTCGAGATAGCCCTCCGATCCCTCTTTGAGGTATTTCTCATACGGATTCCCGGCCCACCGGACTTCTCGCGTTTGACCCTTCCGGAAGAATACGATAAAGTCGCTACCGCTAATAGATAAAGGAACGAGAAGGAAGCCGGCAATAATGGTAAAGCCGGGTGCGTATCGCAAATCGGGGAAATCAAGTCGAATATCAGTAGAACTGGTGACGGAGGTAATCTTTCGAAGCCTCAGATATTCCAGCATAGCCAGAGCTTCCTGGTTCTGCTCGAGCATTCCCATTTTCTTAGTCTCATCTCTAATCGAAAGAAGCCCGTAATCGGCGTCGAAAAGTTTGAGCAAATCATCTGACGATGCAACAATGTACCCAGATGGATTGCTTTCAGTAGGTACAGTGTTGATGAGTTTTCGCGCCTGCAATCGTGAGGCATAGGACAACCTCTCGATGTTCCGCGACGCAGAATCACCCACTAGTCTGCACATTTTGCGAATTGGAAATGAGACTCTCATGCCCTTAGAACCGTAGGAGTGACATGCTATGAGTCCCCAGAGCTCATCGAAAGCATTAATTGATATGGACATCGAAGCACGGACAGCCATATTTCGAAGGTACTTGATGTGGATGGGTGACATTGCTCGAAGGTATGCGTACGTCAGATCAAGTGGCGTCTCAAGGTCCTTGAGGGTTCGACACACTAAACGAGCGGTCTCCTGATCCCGATCATAGAGTAGCCGAACTTTGTTGACCTTGTAAAGATCTCGAGCCTGCTTCGGAATATCTGAGGCAGGAAAATTTAGCCCTTTATACAAGTCTTTGGTCGCTCTTGGGTCTACAAGCTCGGTCACAACCCTTCCATTCCACGATTGATCGAATTGATAGATCATAACCCGGTGAAACCCTGTCAGCTCTTTAACGACCCCAACTAGAATTTTCAGGAACATCTCGAGAGTCGGCGCGCTCGCGAGTTGTTCCTGGACTTGTGACATGATGTTGAAAACCTCCATCGCCGCAGCTTCACCTTTACGTTTCCTAGCACCTCGGAGGACCCGTAAAGGTTTGCTATTGTTCACGGTGCTCTCCGCGTACTCCTCTGCCGAAGGATTACTGTGCAGCGTATCTTCAGGCGGCTCAGGCGTTGTTTCACCGGGAGGCATTAGGGGATTGATACGATCGTCTTCGAGCTCAAACTCACAGATTATTAGGTCGCGGTTAGCCTCATTGGTGTGCATTGCACACCATAATTTGTGCGTCCTTCTTGATTGTGATCGTATTGCTAGAGTGAAGACTTCGGGTCCGTTGGTTGAAGGATCTGCATCTTCTTCGCGAACAAAGTCAATATGGTCGATCAAGTTGTCCGTCTGCTCTTCGGACAGAATGTCGCAGAAACTGTCGAGATCAAATAGCTGCCTTGGAGTATAGCCAATTATTCGATTTGAGTTCTCACTAACAACTCTGACCTTGAGTTTGCCCTTGTCGTCTTCTTGCAGAGCAACCAGAAGCCCAAAACCTTGAACCGCACCTGGTATGTGTATTGGCTCGTCCTCGCAACGCTGTAGTGTATCTCCATCTCGACCAGTAATTACTGCGTGGTCGCCTTCGGTGATGATATGTTTGAAGCGGGCTGTTAAAAGACCTCCTCCGTCCTCAGGTATGTCTCTGTTCAAGTCGGCAACGCTGCTTCCACCAACAGATCCGGACACGCTAGGTATGCTCCCAGTCCCGGACATAGACGAACTGTTGAAAACAGATGCTTGCATTTGCCTAGAACCACCCATACGCTGCCGTTCTTCGGTGTTGGACGAAGATATCTGGCGTCCTGGCCCCACCGGCCTTCGTCCAGCACCTCCAGAGACCGAATTCGCTGTTTCACGTTGCGGCTTCGAAGGTGTCTCATGGGTTGCAAGATCCGGCATTCGATCAGCCGAGCCAGTGCTATTTATTGAATGTCGACGCGAACTGAACCGACTTCCAATGACGGACACACCCGCGCTGCCGCTGCTGGGTAACACTATGCTAGGAAATCCATCGCTACTAGGTCCCTCTCTGCGACTGCCTGGAGTCGGCGTAGGTGTAGGATCAACGGAAACAACTGATCGAATTGGGAACACACGATCTGATGCTGTAGAAGCCAATTGTTCGAACGGAAAGTCCAGGGAGAGAGAGCTTGGGGAACGAGGCCGCCTTAGGTCTTGAGGCGTGGGTCTAGTAATACCTGCAGGTGCCTCTGTGCCCTCTCGACGCGACGGTACGGTGTGTGGCGAGGGCGGGGTGTCTTGATTCGAACAAGTCTGGTCTTCAGGGAAGGGCGTCGAGGTCTCCTCGCCCATGACTAGAGAACCTAGAGTGTACACGGCTGATCCTCAAAAGCTGAGCCGCATTGCTCATGTTATCCACCGCCGATTAGCGGCATACCAGATACAAGCGCCGGAGGCGAAATCGTCAATCAAGAGAGATTTGGAGGAACGTGTGGCGGTAATTCTTGGCACGATTGGAGAGCCACAGTACGCAATTCGGATGAATAGCGGGCAGATACTCACGATTCCGATTGAGGATGGAGGAAAGATGACCTATAACGGCTTGGCAGTATGGAGTAGTGATACTGATACACCAGCTGGATCGTTTTAAACAAGTGTTGATGTTCCAAAATGTGGCAAATCTTGAATTCTTGATACCTTAAAGTTCCTTAGCTTACTGTACGGTAAGCTAGCTTTCTTCGGTTAACCCGATCTCTCCGGCTGTGACGATCCGATTTAAGGTTTTGGTGGTAAATGTGCGATGTCGATGCTTTGAACGGATTACCTGTACGTAGTACGAAATCACTTTCCTGGTCGAGGGTGAGTGTTCTAACCACGGCGCAGTCAGTAGAGCATTGAACATGTCTATTCGGACTACTAACATCTCCATGTCTCCTAGAAGAAATTACATTAGTAACGCAGCTCGAGGTTTTGGCATATCTGGATTCTGGATGTATCGGCTTTGGGACATAGCTCCGGGTCGAGCCTAACATTAATTACATTCCAATTTTACCTGTATTTTAAATTGGCGGGGAAGTACAGTACTCTGGGGGGCGGAGGATAGGTATCGTTCATAACCATGTATTTGCCACTCCTCATCTCTACTTCTGGTTTCAAGATGGAAAGAAAGGGCTCTCTGTGCGCAACGTCGATTCAAGTGCTACAATTTGTAATCGTGTATCTCAGGCAATGAAAGCGCACAGGTACTCCTGAAGTATTCGGCGTAGGTTTTACTTGGTTTGAATTGTCTCTCATTGTTGCTCTCTCATTCATTTTCCTCATTTCCCATCACCTTTATTACACTCAACACATATCATTGTGCTTCTGGAGTGAACAGACACGGGGAAATTTTAAAATTGTGCTAGCCATGCCCTATCTGTGAAACGCTATTTTGCAACTCCCGAAACTGCTACTTCTACCACCTCACTGCGAATACGTATCGAAGTATGGTATCCAGATTTGCCGATAGCACAACACCAGTTAAAGTCGTTGTTGCTCATGATACCTTACAAGATTACACTTTTGCGCATCTCATCGCAGATGGATTGCAGGGCCGTTCAAACATAGAAATAAAGACTTTGCTTTATAGAGTTCCTGGGCAAGAAGCTCCTGGGCACGAATTGTCCATCATCAACAATGCTCGCCTGTTCGTGTGGACATCGCCGTGGGCTTCGGTAGATGAATTAAATGAGTGGGCTGATCTTCTTGTTGTGGCACCGTTTCGGGCCGATTCAATGGGGAAAATGCTGCATGGCATCACCGACAATATTTTGCTTGAGGTACTGCGGTCTTGGGATGTCTCGAAGAAGATTCTGTTGGTACCTGGAATGTCATTTGCTATGTGGGAGAACCCAATGACAAAAAGACAACTCAGCAAAGTGCGGAGGAAGTGGAACTGGATCCGGGTTCTTGAACCTGTGTTATGGAATAGTAAGGAAGGGTATCAAGCAGAGACGCCCAAAGGGTGGACGGGCACGGAAGAGCTCATTCGGACAATACAGAACCAGGTTGATCTGATGACAATCGGTCACGACCATGGCTCCAAAGCCAGCGTTGCTCGATACGTAGCAACGCCAGCCGATCGGAACCAGATAAAACTGCCTACCGAGATCTGGTCAATTGTGTTTGAACACGTTGGCGACTGGGAAGTCGCGACGTCACTCGGAATATATACAAGGCTACCTCAGCCAGCAGAATGGCGACGAAACATGGGTTGGCCGACTACCCAGGAAACACTACAAGAGTATACGAAAGACCTCGAATGGATTATTCTCACAGGTGGCTTGACCGATGTCGTCAGGTATTTCGAGTCTGGGCCCCCTCCCAAGTGGCTATCCAAGCTCTGCGTCAAGCTCATCATCAAATTTGCTCGCTCAGATTTGCTCTCGTACCTGGAGGCGAAGTACAAAGATCTTTTCTGGTCTGCCTTTGGACATACCTTGCTCCCCACAAAAGCGTCTGCTGCATTCGGAAAAATTGCCGTATTAGAGTGGTGGCGTACTTCACCATCTTTTCTAACCAAAGAGTATACGGCCGAGGCGCTTGACTCTGCTTCGAAAGCGGGTTTCGTCCACATCTTGGAGTGGTGGCGTGGCTCGGGTCTTCCACTCCGCTATACTGAAGCCGCACTTGAACAAGCTTCGTCCAAAGGAAACATAGAAGTTCTTGATTGGTGGCGCCATGCTTCTATACATCAAGTTGATTACGAGAACTTTGACAGTAATCATCCCGCTCCAGGAGGACCTCTGAGCCGCAGCACTAGTGAGCATTGCACACTATCAATCAATCTCAGTAACAAGCCTCTTGCGACCAGCAATCCACGTGCTGAATCTCATCACCCGTTACGCCTGAAAGTCGGCAAATCCCTGATATTCGCTGCTCAGAATGGTCAAGCAGCTGCCTTGAAGTGGTGGGAGGCTTCAGGGATTCCCGTTGCACATGAAGATGCGGTTGCCCGTATTGCATCTGCGAACGGACATGTCGACGTACTACAGCTGTGGAAAGAGTGTAAAGGCGAGAAAATGCAATACGATCACCAAGTCCTTGTTGGTCCGACAAAGAACGGACACGCTGATGTACTAGAGTGGTGGAAAAAAAGCGGCTACAGGGTTGAATACAAGACTTGTGACATCGAGGAGGCTTTGGAAGACAGTTTGGGTGGCGACGGGGAGGACAGGATTAGGGCATGGTGGGCGCGAAATGGATTAAACCTAGGAGTAGGTACCAACGAGTGGATGAAGGTTAAGGTCTTGTAGGGAGAAGAAGGGCAACAGTAAATGAAGGGAGCCTCTTATGATACAATGGAAAATGGAAGCATCGATGCTTTCACTGCTGCTCATACTTCGGTAGTAGGCACTTTCTTTCGGACTAGATTGTTTACCTGAAGCACTTTAGCGAGCGATGTGAGCGTACCGATTGCTCTTCGGCGAAGCATTGAGACGGTGTTTTATCCATGTCCTGGTTCTTTCTTCCTATTAGAATGATACATCTGAATCTTTGAGTGTTCCACGAGTAACGTATCTAATTAACTGTTATGGGGATTGGTTCTGTGTACGCTCCGTACAGCTCTCACTGTGATTTCGCGCTAATCGCTTGTTGGCCCGGCGAAACCGGGCGGGCGAAACCAATCAACAAGTCTGATCTGTGATCTCTCTCACTGCACGCTGTGGAAATACACAGCAACAACAACGGCCACCACTATTCCATTCTCGCTCATTGGGGTGTTGAATCTGTGCCCGATGATCAGGTGAAGCTCTACAGCAAACATGATATGTTTATAACCCATTTATTATCTTTCGGGGACGTGTAGCACGTCGCGTGAGACCTTGCTCACTGCCCCTCCACCAACCCCAGACTTCGAGCACAGTCAACATTGTTACGCATGGCAGCAGTATCTATATCACCCGCAGTACACAGAATTGGAATGATGTCGAACCGAAGAGCCCCATTGGCGAATAATCCAAATGCTGCCAATTCGCCGTATCGGGCTGTTGCAGCCGCAGCTCAGAAGCGCTCAAGAGAGCAAACTGACGCACAGGAAGATCTATCACATGACCAACTACCACTAGCAAAGAGACAGGCTGTTGAGGCTGACCGTCTCGCCCTGCGTACGCCAACTACAAGACATGCATTGCAGCATTCGGAGGGTAGATTATTCAATAAAAGGCCCACAAATGGCCAGCCTACCGCTTTTGAGCGTAGGCTGTTAGCATCAAAGGGCAAACAGGTCGAGCCGAAGGACGAGATACAAGAGAAGGCGAATGAGTCACTCGACAACATCAGACAATGGCAAAGGCACTATCGAAAGGTGTTTCCCTGCTTCGTGTTCTATTTTGAGAGTATACCCGATGATGTTCGAGCAAAATGCTCAAAAGCTATCAGGACTCTCGGAGCGGTGAGTCTTTCCTCAGCTGTGGTTAGGCTTTGCTATCAATTTGGACTGATTCTCGAGGAACTGTAGAGGGAGGAGAAGTTCTTCTCCAAAGAAGTCACTCATGTAGTCACAACCAGAGTTATACCTGCGGAGAGCGGTACCAAAAGCCCAACTGAAACCATTGTGCCTCCAACCACTGCTACGGGCTTGAAGAATGCCAGCCAAAGTCGCACCATCAACCCTTCGCTGCTTGAACGCCAATTTGAAGCACAGTATCAAAGCCACTCACAGCAGCCTAGGAACAAGTTTGCATTTGAGCCGACAGCAGGCCGAAAAACTACATTAGGCGGCGTTCGGGATGTCGAGCAAAGGAGGCATAATGGCTCCAGTGCTGATATTCTCTCCAAGGCTAGGGAGATGGGAATGAAGATTTGGCAACTGGAAAAACTACAGCGGGTGACGAACACTATGTTCGAGGCCCCTACCGAATCTCAGGCACAGCATGGGCACAACACCCGTAGCAATATGCCCGTCAAAGTATCTTCCAACATTCAAGGCCGAAACGCCGATTTATCTCACATGTTGCGAAATGAACGGCTCAACGGACCTTCGGACCTCGACTCTACAATTACCACCAGCGAGATCGTACCATTCAAAGGTCCCTACATTTACATCCGGGATATGGATGAGAAAACTAAACCGATCCTGGTCAGGGAATACCCAAAGCCCCAGCACAAGGAAGATGGAGAATGGCCTCAGTTCAGGAGCGCGAGCCAAGGAAAATGTCCGTTTGTTGAGGATGGTAGACAGGAACTCGAAAGAGTCAAAGCTCGAGAGCAGGAACTGCTTGCACGAACCAAGGCAGAGACGCAGAGGGCTCCGCGCACCCGTGCTGCGGCCGCAGCTGAGACTTCTAAACCCGAATCGATTCGGACCGTCACAAGAAAGCAACCGCTCAGTGAAACGAAGAATGGTGTCAATCCAATGCTGCCAACTCCAGAAAAGCTCCTTACAAAGGGAATATGCCCACCACCTGCCACTACCAATATTAAAACAAGCAATCCCACGATGGAATACAAACATAATCCTACTACAGGCCCCCCAAGACTGTTCGGCGGTGAGCCTGCAGCTTCCGGCTTACAAGCGTCAAATATTACCTCTGCGATCCGCTCTCAAATGATCTCTTCCACAGCAGCAGCCCCAGGCGCTAAGGCTGGGATCAGCAAAGAGGTGCATGGACTGAAAAGGAAGGTATTGGAAAAGAACAGTGGCCCAGTACTCAGTAATATGCAGGCAAGTCAGCGAACAGCCGACCCAACAGTTGCTGCGAAGGCCGAAAGAAACATACCTGTTGCAAGGCAGACAAGGAGAAAGACCCAGGAGACGCTTGTTCACATTGACGAAGAGTCAACTCAATCCGAGGAAGAAGAGGACATTTGGACCGCCGAAGAAGTTCAGAGGACTGAGGTTGTTCTGAGCAAGCACACCGTTGTAAAGGATTCAAAGCCAGGCTATTGTGAGAATTGCCGCGAGAAATATGATGATTTCGATCAGGTCAGTCAAGTTTTTCTCTAGCATACACGTAAGACTAACACAGAACCCAGCATACAATTGGACGAAAACATCGCAAATTCGCACTCACAACAGACAACTGGAAAGACCTTGATAGACTACTAGGACAACTGGGCCGCCACCTCAAGGAATTCAGCTCCGATGATTTCTGAGCGCAGTCTTTCACGCCCTCTTTATGTACACTAGCCGTAACCATGATCAAATCGCCTACTGTCACACAAAACCTAACCCCACCATTTCCAGCGCGGTCCCTGAGTTCCCCACCAACTCATTTCCTAGCATCTCCTGGCGCGGCGTTCTTAAAAAACGGTCCTTTTTGCTTTTAGCCCTTTGCTTCTGCTTCTACTATACCACCTTGTTTATTCGGCATGGCTGTTGTCTTTGTGGTGCGAGCGTGCTTACGTATATAGGGTTTTTGAGACGGTGCATCTACATGGCTGGAGAGGTACCTTTTTTTTCTTTTTTTTCTTTTTTTGAAATGGGTTGGAGGGGGTAGCTGTAGAGCTTGAGGTTCAATGGGGTGTATGCGTCAGCAGCTATGAGCAGATCTGCCAGGTACAGCTCGCCAATTCATGGCACACTACCTACTCATCGTGCACAAGAGTCTCGAATACCTTACCGACCCATGATTTATTCATGCATCATTTTTTGCACGATCCACTTCATCAATATCCACATCCTCAACCCTCGCAGCATGGCCCCAGCTTATAAGAGTAAATGTCTTTCATTGCCAGATAAATACAAACCCCCTCATGAATTGCTCCAATCTGATCCAAGAGATGCCCTCCCCCCACCACCCTTAGAACACCATATCAAACCCAACCTTCCGTTCCCAAATGTAAACTCCAAGCTTTCCAACGATTCTAGACTTCCATTTGTCCCGCTGGCTCCTCATCCCCAGACTCGAAGCTGCCGACCGAGCTCATCTCATCCTCGGACTCGCTGTCGTCGCCGGCTTCGTCTGCGGCGTCTTTGGTTGCGTATTTGGAGACGTATTCTAGAGTCGTGTGTATCTTGTCAGCTTTTCTCTCGGACGGTGACTTCAGTGTATATGAAGTTTCTCTGACCTTTAACCTTGGCTTCGTACGTCTTAGCGTCGCGCATGAGCAAGGCTGCGGCTTCGCCATTGAGGGGATCGGTCGGGTTGGGGTATCGCAGGAGCTGGGGGAGGAAGACTTCAAAGATGTTGATCATGTCAAACATCGGGGACCAGGTTTGGTTGATGACGTCGAGGCAGACGGAGCCGGAGCTGTGGCAGTCAGCGTTGGTGCAGATATTCGACTGATGGGGTGGAGCGTACAGTTCGTCGATATTTGGGTGGAAGATTCGATTGACGAAGCCGATACTGGGACTCTTGTAGGGGTATTGGTCGGGGAGTTCGACGTGGATTTTCCATAGACCGCCTGTGAATGGAGCTGGGGAGAGGGAAAGTAAGCCGGTGTTAATGAGAGGAGATGTTATATATCTTACTTTCTTCGGGTCCCTTAAAACGGACGTAGAATTCTTGCCTTTATGACGATAAGCTTCAGAACCTTCCACTGAGAATACCAGAGGGTGGCAAATCTGATGGCGTACACTGTAGCATGGTTAGGACACCTGGAGCAAAATTACGAAAACGGTTGTAAATGGGACTTACTGTTGTCATTGACCAGTGTCACCTCGTAATCGCTCATCAACCTAGATAGCTTCGAGTCAGATATGAAGCAGACTAGGTCGATGTATTTGGTGTCTTTAAACTCCGGGATATCCATACATCCTGCAGACAGTCAGCAGGGAAGCTCAGGGCATACTTGTCTTCCAAGAACCTTACTTCATGACCTACACCAATAGCAGATTGTCCCATCAGCATCCTTTTTACTACTATTGCCAGATGACAACGTTTGTTCTACCCCACTTACATCCGTCTCGATCCTCCTCTTTGGGCTACTCATCTCGACGCCTGTTGTTGCTTATCTGTAGCCGGTATTTGACAGAGACTCCACAGTATTTTGTTTTAATGATGCTTCGTGATGGTTCCGAGAGACCAAAAGCCTTGCAAACTGTCACTGTAGGGTAGGGTAAGGTGTCCCCGTTGCTTCATGAATCCCTACGATCGTAGAACAGGTAATTGTTCCCAACTTTATAGTCCCTCCACTAGGCAGTTACTGAAGTGAGTACAACCGTCAACATTCTTTGCTTGGAAGGACGAATGGTGATGGGATGGCTCTGGCCGGTTTATGGTTGCAGATGTTGGGTCAACTCCGAAGGTAGAGGCCAGGAGTGCGTGGGTAGGTCCAACACAGTCAAACAATCTTGCTCGTGACAAAGGGCGGGACGTGGCACTTTATCTACCTTACCTTAAGTGACTGGTCACTCGTCAGTTACGATTAGAACCTTGGTGCCATCAGCCCTACACAGATGACTAAAAAGGCACGTGATTCGAGGTCTATGTTCTCGAAGATTGTATGAGTACTCTGCCATTGACGATTGACTCTGTATATTAAAAAGCGAAATGGAAGTAAACACAACATGTGGTGTAATTACTCACTACCTACCTACCTTACAGTGGTACTGTAGTCGTTGATCACCAGCCTCGGCCCAGAGGGTGCCCTAAACCCCAAACCAGCAACCCGAAGCATCAAACTAAACCCACCAGGAACAGTCCGGACATCCTTCCTTTCAAACCTCAGTATCCAAAATCCGCCGCACTCACCATCACGAACCAAGTCAGATTTATAAATTCAAGTCTCACCGCTCTTACAATGGATCCGTCATCCTCAGCATTCATCGCCCACTATCCCGCTCTATCTCCTACCATCATACCTTTTGCGAAGAAACCGGTCTAAGAGGATGGCTTCGCGCGCCGTGATATCAAAAACTTTCCGGACTGCTATTTCGTCGCAAAAGTCGCACTTACCTGCTGTTGCGGCTCACTGGATCGCAGTAGCGCAATGTCAGACGAGACATAGTTCGCATTCGCCAATTGGCACGCCATCGGCGACTTCGAGGAAGAAGGTAACGATCAATACGTTGCGCGCCCTTCATCAGAAGAAAGAACCTATTACCATGATTACGGCCCATGATTTTCCAAGTGCCCATGTCGCCGATGCGGCTGGTATGGAGATGATTTTGGTCGGAGATAGCTTAGCCATGGTGGCCCTCGGAATGGAAGACACAAGTGAGGTAGTTCTCGATGAGATGATCTTGCATTGCCGGAGTGTGTCACGGGCGACGAAGGGGGCTTTTACAGTAAGGCATCCCCATTATGAAAAAGGTTAAGACAGACACTAATGGTCCACTTCAGGTCGGAGACCTCCCTATGGGCTCCTACGAAATAGCCCCTGAACAGGCCCTCGAATCCGCCATCCGTGTGATCAAAGAAGGACGAGTCCAAGCGGTCAAATTAGAAGGCGGAGCGGAAATGGCCCCTACGATTGAACGTATCACGAGAGCAGGTATTCCAGTGCTCGGCCACGTTGGCCTAACACCCCAACGGCAAAACGCTTTGGGCGGATTCAGGGTGCAGGGCAAAACCGCGACAGGAGCGCTGAAAGTTCTCAAAGACGCCCTAGCCGTGCAAGAAGCTGGATGTTTCGCTGTAGTTCTCGAGGCTATACCTCCGGAAGTAGCTACACTGGTGACCGAGAAGCTGAAAATTCCTACCATTGGTATTGGTGCCGGCAACGGCTGCTCCGGGCAGGTTCTGGTTCATATCGATATGTCTGGAAACTTTCCTCCTGGACGGTTTCTCCCAAAATTTGTCAAGAAGTATGGGGACGTTTGGGGGGAGAATTTAAAAGCTATCGAAGCTTATAAGAGTATGCTTGACCCCTTGAAGGTACATGATACAAACGTAGCTTACTGTACGACAGGCGAAGTAAAGAGCCGTGCCTATCCAGCTCCCGAGCATACTTACCCGGTCTCACCCGAAGAATACGTTCAGTTCGAGACTCTGGTCGAATCGAAACAGAGTTGATTTTCATGCGTTTTTCCTATGATATACCCACTACACCGCCTCTCAAACATGGAGGCTACGTCTTGTCCCTTTTGACTTTGCCCTGCATTTTCCTATATTGGTGCCTTTGGCGGAGAGGTAGATGAAATCTTGACGATCGAGTGTTTGGTTATCTGTCATAAGTCCTAATTACACAATAGATGAGCATAGAGTTTCAATGGATATAGAAGCCTTACCCATACATTGCTCCTTCCTCCCAATCTCGGTGGTCCGCGCATCCATTACTATCGTTCATCGACCTTCCCGTCTTCGACAGAAATCTTGCCATCGTCCAGCTCCATTGATAGCTCCTCATTGATAGCTCTTATTACCCTCTCCCCAACCACTCCGTCTTCCCAATCTCAACCAAAAGCAGGCGTCATAGAATAAGCCACAATGAGCTGCTCGTCCGTCTTGAAGCACTATACACCCTGTCAGCCTTTACTCCCTTCCCAAACCCACCCTCCTACCCCCTCTTCTTCCCCATATCTGCTTTCGAGTTCCCCCATACGCCCAGAAGACCACAATAAAGAAGGAAAGGCATA
>JAABVA010000091.1_pt1 | contig 112861 bp, 122 predicted proteins | sample 5560331 | NCBI WGS metagenome assembly JAABVA01 (sample SAMN12812661, study PRJNA571458) | rock metagenome | isolation source: Antarctica rocks | place: Antarctica: Victoria Land, Mt New Zealand sud | collected 2016-01-07
CGGACCCTACGAACCCTTCTCTTGTTAAACCGCTCCCACAGGATCACTACGGCTAAACCATCAATCTCCATCCTTTCCTCATCCTCCCCTCCTATCTCGCCCCGTCCAACTCGCCCCACTCCCAAAAACCCACGCCTCCCCCCCCCACCGAAACACGAAACACACCCAGTTTCACGCACCATCACCCTGAACGCGACCCCAGCACTCGTCTCGGGAGGACTAACCTCGTGATTCTCCGACGTGGTTCGTTGCTTCGGATGGGCAAGTCAAACAACCGGGCTTGGTTGTGGTGGCGTGGTTGGTAAGATACATTGGTAGAATAGAGGAGGGGGGTTTGTAAATAGGGGTGCTTTTTTGCGTTCTAGATTTTATTCATCTACTTTCCTCAACTCACCCCTCTCCAAACCCCAACGCCCCCGTCAAGCACATCTATCGCCCTTTCTTTTTCCAAACACTCATCTAATCGCCATCAATCCCCACCACCACCACCACCACCACCACCACCACCACCACCACTCTCCACTCCCCACAAACCCCAATCTTGCCATTCGCGTGCATACGCTCTCTTCCCTCGAAACCGAAATTCCCAGCTTTTAAAAGGAAAAAGTAACACGCGATGCAACTGGTTGTATGACGAATCGAAACACTTTGGCACTTGTGTTCGCGCGTTATCGACCTAGCTGATTCCCTTCAACTCAAAAGCCCTCCCCAATGATCTCTTTCTCTTCTCTCTCTCTCTCTCTCTCTCTCTCTCTCTCTCTTTTCCTCAAAAATTCATCCCCTCCACTATCTGTTCAAACCCTCCTTCGTTTTCAAAACTATCTAAACGATAAATCTTTCAACTTCTATTGTGATGTGACGTGGAGAAGGGAGAAAAAAGGTAAAAGTCCATTCCTGAAGATAAACAGGAAGGTGAAAAGATCACCACGTATTTTGATTTTTGCTATTTTCGAAAATTTTGAATCTAGTGAGCAGGCGCAGCCTTGGGGGAACTAAACAAACAACAGAAATAGAAATAAACAGTGGCGATTGAGAATCGGAGCCTTGATCAAGAAATTCGGGAGGATCGGATTCCCTGACGTGGTACAGTGAATACTACCCTTCAAACTAAAGTAAAGGGGGAATTTTGGTAAGGCTGTGCACTAGATTGATCTTGACGTCCTACCTTGGTGGAAGAGAAGGTTCTAAACTATGATATGTGTATTTCTTCAAACGGCAATACGATCTTACCGTCCTTTGTGTTCTGGTCCGGACAGGGGAAAAGGGGATGTCGCGTATGAGGGGAGATTGGGGGGGTGGGGGGGGAAGTTTGGTGTATATCTTGAAGCATAAGGATCTAACGAGGAAAATACGTTCGTGACTGGTTGGGACTGGGTCAATACATTATTTTCTAAACGCAAAGGCATGCTTGGCGCGGATAGGTAAGATTGACCTGGTTGATAATTTCCGTTGAAAGGCTAGCTGAAGTTATTACGAAATAATCCCAGCTTTGATCTCTTAGAAAACGGAGGGTTCGGTTCTTTTTATTGCCGTCAGGGGCGAGGTGTTGATGGCTGAAGAACTGTAGAGTCACCATGAATCTAAATCTAAACCCACTCATACCGTAATGGCCGGAATGCGTTGTGTGATACCCCCGTAGTATGAGCCCCAAAGATTTCCAGCTGAACGTGGCCTATAGTACAACCTAAAGTATCTCACCAGCTCAGAACTCTTCTGATCGATTGTTCTTGAGGGCAAACCTGGAAAAGCCCCAGCTCAGAGGAGCTGCGTGAACAGCACGCTTAGGCGAACAGGAAACATGGCGTTGGCGGTGGACTGTTGCCGATTTTGGTTCGCCAAGCACACAAACTTTGGCGAGCATTTGATATGGACGGCGTAGAAGTTGTGAAATAGCGGCCCACAGTGATGGGCTGTGGTGTTGAATCGCCCTCATGTCCCTTCGACTCTCCATAGGCTGTCCTTTCCTAACGTCTTCCGGTAGTGCTTGATGTTCACCGGGCTGGGCGGTGAAAATACTGGAGCATGGAGGCCGGCAACTCTGTTATTGGCAAAGGTGTGCATCCTCCCCCCTGACCACTCTCTGGTAGGACCTCCAACCGCCTTTGCGAGATCGGAGTCCATCCGTACAAACTCCAGACCAAAATAGCTTGATACAGTGGGTCCGGATCTAGGTATAATCCCTTGTCTCTGCAGACCAGCAAGATGAATCGCTGAAGATGTCGAAGATTTGCAGAGTAGCTTCGAAGGAATTGGAGATAATCCGGGCCTTCGAGAGGGCGAGTGGCCTGCTGGATGCCTTTGAGATAGATTTCCTTGGTCGTTATCATCCACCCCTGCTGCAGGCGACTTCCAAATAAGGAGTTTTCGGTAGCATACTGGGCCCGGATGGTACTACAACAATGCGCCTTGTATGCTTCGATGGTCCTGAGCAGCTTTGGAGATGTGCGCTGTAGTCGTTTGATAGACTTGAGGTCCAGATGCTGGCAGATTGACCAGGCGATCTCGGGAGGGAGTATCTCCAATGGAGCAAAGTTACGAGAGATTGGTTGGCTTTGCGGTAGATCAGCCATATCTTGAGGTTGGTGATCAGTGCCTTGCTCATTGGGCAAATTAGTAGTGCTCGAATTCTCTTGGTTGGAGCTCTGTGTACCTTTATGGATTTCTAGGACTCGTTTGGTGAAGCACCGGGTAACTCTCCGAATTCCATGGGCTCGCCTAGTGAATCCAACAATGCTTTGAACTGTTTTAGGCTCCATTGGTACGTTTGTTGATGGGGGAACAGATCTTGTGTTCTTGGAACTATGGGAGAAAGCAGCCTTTGGGAACTTGGAAACTCTCAAGTCTTATTTTCAAAATAGCAGCTCCAAGCAATTGGGGTTTGAGTTGTGCTCCACGCAGTAGACTGCAAACTTGTGTTGATGGGGTGCGATGTGAAAACATCAAAATAGGAAATTTCGATATGAACACAACACCCATCACGTGCCATCCAAGTCCTTCACTCCATGAGTCCCATGATCATCTTCACTCACTCAAGATTATTTCACAGCCAGTTCGCATCATCCTCTCTTAAAGAACCATGGACTGATTAGTTGCTACTTCAAACGAGAATTAGACACAGGAAGCGTTCATTTAGATATCGAGTTGAACAAGTCGCATTTGACTAAAGACTCGGAACTAGCGACTCTAATTTATGCTTTGATTCCACAAGAGACGAATTCTATAAGTGGACATTCCATTGCAAAAGCGGTTCCTGTGACCTGTCTGTAAGCATATCACGATGTATCCTAAACGGACTCTAAAGCGAGCCAGTCCGAAACGTCTCAAGCTAAGGTAATATTAGTTTTTATGTACCACTTGCCCTCCGCTTTGATTCTTCTTTTATATATCCCATCTTTAATGATCTCTCGAAAGGGCAAAGGAGGTCCTGGTTGAATCCATTTTCCCTTGTCTTCAGTGTGCCGCATTTCACCTTTTCCCACGTTACGATGAAGCTGCTGCGGGCTATTACTTCGGCAGAAAACCATCGTATCGATGCCGAAATATTTATACCTGGCCGAGGCTGACCATTTAATTGGGGAAGTTTTGCTATCAAGGACAAGAAATTCGCCTGGGTTGGATAACAAAATGCCATCCCAGAAGATTTCAAATATATAGAGCGTACACCGGTTCATGTCGTCATGCCAGGGCTATGGGATTGCCATGTACACTTTTACGGTGCCCAGAAGACGACCATCGATGGCTTCTATCAAACCTCTCAAGCCTTGGTTGGCGCCAGAGGTGCCCATTACGTACAAGCAATCCTTAATGCGGGTTTCACCTCTGTACGCGAACTTGGGGGCTACGGTGTCGAGCTTTCTCTGCGACGGCGAGGCGGAATGCCTTGGAGCAGTGCGCCTTCAGATCCGCCCATGGTGTAAAAGTCATCAAATTCTGCGCGAGCGGTGGGGTCACAAGCGTACTCGATGATCCTCAAAGTCAACAGTTTTCGAACGCTGAGTTGACGGTAATGATAAAGAAAGCCGAACGTGCTGACCGAATCGTAGCCGCTCACTGCCATGGTGAGAAACGCATTATGGCTGCTCTACGGGCCGGATGCAAGACTATCGAACACGGCAGTTATCTAGACGAAGAAGCCATCAAATTAATGATCGAATGTGATGCTATGCTCAAAGCAACATGTACGATCATCGAAGGTGGCTTAAATCTCCGCGACCTGTGGAGCCCCAAATCGTATGAGAAATTGCAAGCTGTCGCTTCACAATACAAGGAAAGCCTACAAAATGGCAGTAGCAGCCGGCGTAAAGATCGCTCTTGGGACAGATCTAGGATTGGGTGGAGTTAATCCTAGTAAGCTAAGCTATATCCTCGGCTATGGTAATAACGGCCAAGAGCTCGTCTACGCCGTCGAAGTTGGCATGGCGCCTGATCAGGCTATCGAGGCTGCAACAGCAAACGCACCGGCAACGCTAGGACCGCAGGCACCGCTGTCTGGCGAGCTCAAAGTAGGTTATGATGCGGATATAATTTTGCTCCCGAAGAGTCCTTTGAACGATATCGACGTTCTTGCCAATCCTGACAACGTGACGCATGTGTGGAAGGGAGGAAGACTGCTAAAATCACCATAGACATCAGGTCGCCGCCAGACAGCCTAGTCAAAAAAAAAAGCCAAAGCAAGGGATTTAATAAGTCAGTTTTAGGCAGAAGTCTAACTCCATCTCTCTCTCTCTCTTTGTGGCAGTCAGCAATTTCAATGCGCACATGTTATTGCGGAAGTCCAACAGCTCATGTACCCTGGGGATAAAAAATAGAATTATAGAACGGCCGAACTATCGTGCGTCCGTCTAGTCATATCAGTTCACAAGATGCCAGGAACTCATCCGCGATATGCGCCGTACTGGAAGGGCTGATACTCTAAGGATTAATTGATTTGCTTGGCAATCCTTTAGATAACAAACACAACAGCGGTTTCTACAGCTATAGGCTGGACTCTTGACAAGAGCTGGGAGTCTTGCAAGGAATCTTTTGATGAAAATCGTTCCTGGAGTAAAGAGAGCTGATACGCAAAGTTGTACTTACTTCCTTTCTATACACCGAAGACGAAAGAAATAAAAACCAACTATTCCTACCCTAAAAACAGCTTTCCACAAAATCCAACCTCCTGAAAGCCGAAAGTATCCCTTCGGGTACGGACCGACAAGGAACAGAGTTTCGTCCCACGAGTGGATTCCACGTGAGGCAAGATCTGATCCAGGTCCAGCGACAATAACATTAAATCTGCTTCTATTTCACCAAACCCCGAACCGGTGCAAGACATCAGACTTCATCCTTCGAATCTATTCATCATATCCGCCTCTAATATCCTAATGATCTAACTTAGCAATCCCAAGCAGTTTACCATCTCTTGTTCCTCGCCCCTTCCAACCCCGGGAAACCTTTACGGGAGCTTCATCACGTAACCTTGCCTCGTAGAAGCGAGGCACATCATCGCCGCCCCTAGTAACCGAAAAGGGAGGCAATGAAAGCCACAACTCACATTACACACTGACTCCTCTCTCCAAACAAACTGGCCTCATTGGAACCAACCCAATACAACCACCCGAATCTCAAACTCAAAAGACCCATCACTTCACAAACAGCTACTGCATGCACTTCGAGTATCCCACCCCATCTCACTCACCGCCTCCACCTACAGGACTGCGCGTGGGTTGTCCAAATTGGTGTGTCGACTCGCTAAGTTGCGCGTCTGTGTTAAGGATAGCTCTCAGCCTTCATTATAATAACCATGGCGTGAAATGATTGATACTCAATGCAGAGATTTCTGAACCTGAAAGATTATTTTGAGCAATTCGAGAATCTGCCATGCAAACAGCAGCCCGCGCATGATATCCGGTGGCGTAGCTATAGTAAGATGTTCCGTACTGCACTTGGTGTTAAAGTCGCAAGCTTTGATCGTTTGCGCTACTGAACATATCTCATCGTGTTTGTTTGATCAGTCGTGCCAGACTTGCAGTTTCTGATATCAGACCTCTGCTAAGGAGATTTTTCTTGATCTTTTGCAATTCTGTAAGAACGACAAAATAGGAGGTAGCAAGATCCGGAGGACCAGCACACATAGCTTGGATGGAAGTGAGCGATCAAGCAACGAAGGTCAACGAAATAGATATTGAGGCAAGCTAGAAGGCAGCGGAGGATTTATGAAATTCCACAGATCGTTACTACATAGTCTACTAAGCCCTTATTATGGTTCCATGCTCGCCCCACCACCAAAGGCCCGCCCGAATACTCGACATGGCGTCTACGGCGTTCTTTGAAAGAGAAAAGCTGCGAGGCGACTCGTAGTTCTGTTGGATCGTCCGAGAGCAATGAGATGCAAACGAAAAAAGCGCTCGCTTAGCCGCTGATCCTAGAGTAATAATATCATGATCCTCGAGCGATTGAGCTGGATGTGTTTATTGGTTTGAGCGATAAAATGATAGGAGTTATGCGTATGGTAATATTTATATATATATCTGGTTTCAATGCAATGGCAAATGTATTTTCACAATGCAAAAAGGAACTGTTGTCACTGGCCTGCTCGTGCTGCAACGCACCATTACAACGGACGAAGCGTATTAGCTTCGGAAGAGCTCCAACGGAAGGGTCTGTTGGAGCAAGGGGCCAAAAACGTGCCTCATGGTGAGCAAGTCCAACCGAAGGCCGTGGAGCTCAAGCAATGCTTTTGTTTTATAAATTCTTTAATAGTTCTTCGGAATAAAACGTGTCGCGAAAGAGTGAAAGAAAAGCGATACTCGGGCCAAGTGACGGAAGCGAGGAGAAGAGTAGATACGGCGTGATGGAAGGGTGCCATGTTAAGGGGCCAAGTGGGAACTCGATCTCTCATCCCGACAATTCATCTAGAGACCCAGTGGGCGGTAAGAAACGACAGGAGTTCTTGAATCCTCCTTTGTTTTCCATCGAGTCCGTGTCGCTTAAGGTACCGTCAGAGTTCTGAGGATAAGTAAGCACGCGGGGAGCAAAAAAAGCCCGACTCACAAATTTTCAACCACCAAATTTACTACTCATTTTTCCGAGAACCATGGAACCAGAGGATCATTACAACCATCATGACACTCCTACTAAGGCCAAAGTTCAGGGGGCCATTGAATTCTGCGAGCGAATGAACATACCGTACTTCAATGGGATGATCACACTACGAAGGGGCTGATTTACGAAGGATGGTCTCATGTCTCACAGAAGTACATAAATGAGAAGGTTTCTACTATGCCAGAGCGATTAAAAGCAGTTATAGAAGGAGAGGATAGAATGTCAGGCTATTAAAATATAATATATCCCTTTTAATTCAGTAGTAAATTTGATGGTTGGGTGCGGGGAAAATTTGTGAGTCGGGCTTTTTTTGCTCCCCGCGTGGTAAGGTATCTATCTAACGCCCAAGCAGCGTTGCCGCAGTACCTCAGACGTACGGGGCTAAGCCCCTTCGGGTTAGCGCTTTGCTTACTCTGTTTGGAAAGACGCTACCAAGTGCCTTCTTCGCGATGTTGAACCAGTTCTGCTATCATGCATCATTCTCTTTGTATCTCTGATATTTCTCCTTCCCCACCACAGCTTACAGCACCTCAAACTCTACCCCCGGAATCTCCCCCCCCACCACCTCCAACGTCCCCTCCCCAGGCTCCACCTCACTCAAATTCCACTCACGACTCCCCTCCTCCACCATCACATCCTCCTTAGTGCCATCCCGCCACCAGGCCCCCTCAATAGCCTCCCTCTCCACATCCACCCGATACCGATGCCCGCTCTCCAGCCCGTCAACCCCACACCCCTGCACACTCCTTCTCGTCCTCTTCTCCTTCCCCGTCTCCTCATCGATCTCCCACCCTTTCTCCACCACGCTTCGTGGTTGCGGCCGAGGCCCCTCTGCCCCTCCTCGAGCAAACGCTGTTGATACAGTCACCGGGGTATTTGGATAAAGGGTGAGGAAGTACGGTTCGTCTCCGGAGCCCCGCGCGCGTGAGATTGGGAGACGTTGAAGTCGGATACTGCTTTGCGGGATGGCAGTGGGTGGGGTGGTATTGAGGTCTGTCATGGGGAATTGCGCTTGCGACATTCCGGAGGAGGGGTCGAGGGGCGTGTTCCACGTGAAGAGGATGAGTGGGGTGGGGGATTGGGAGGTTAGAGTGAGGGAGAGGGTGGGCGGGCTGGGGTTGCTGAAGCTGTAGGTCTTTGGGTCAAGGGAGAGGGAGATGGAGAGTTTGGGTGGTGGTGAGGTTGCCATGATGATGGAGGAGGTAGGGTGCTGGGTGCTGGCTGGTACGACGAGTGAGGAGAGTCGGCTAAATGCCTTATTTCCCTTGATGAAAGGACGATGGGGGATTGAAATTGCGGAGTTGGACTCTTGAGGGTGTTTTGAAGTTTGTCGGCTGGGTTCCTTTTGGTTTTAAATGGAGGGAAAGGGGGAAATTACATTGGGACGACATCGCATATAGAGGTACCCATTACCGAAGCGTTGCCAGAAATTGATTATGCAGCAACGGCATTTCAAAGGTGGGGCAACAAGTCAAGCAAGCGGTGAGATCGAATTGTAAAAAGACGTCTTGGGGCGGCTCGCGAGCGTCCTGGTCCTTCACGATGGTAGATAGTAATCTTTAACAACGTGTGCCTGCTCGCTTCCTTTTCTTGCTTTTCTCTCTTGCTTTTTCTTCAGCCACTGTCTTAGCAAAATACCACGGAGTCGGAAAAAGAAAGATTGTTGGAGAGTATCACGACTCCAGTTATTTTCCAGCTACTTTTTTCAGCTCGAAATACTTTTTCCCAAACGAGCTGAGAGTCTTGAAAGTCTTGTACAAGGTCGATTATTATTACCGAGAGCTGTTGGGTTAGGCGTGAGTATTGTCCGAAAACGAAAATCTCAAGCTTCTCTTTGAATGTGCTTTCTCCATTTCTTTAGCAGTAAGTTTTCTTTCTGGGCCTCCCAATAGCCTCCCGTTATTAAATTTTATTGCAAAGGACGTTATCTTTGGAGCTTTAAAGGTTTTGAAAGCAAAACAGGAGGCTGAGTGAGTTAACAAACAATATTGAGGAATATTACTATCAATAATGTAAGCAGTTAATAGCCGAATGCTAGACAGCCAATTCAAGCTCCCACCTGCTGCGCCTCTATACCACCTTATAACGCTCCTCTTTTACTCCCCCTTGCTCCCTCCTGCTCCCTCCTGCTCCCTTTGTGCTCCCCATTGCTCCCTCGTTGCTCCCCTCGTTGCCCCCTTTAAAGCGACCCTGCTCCCTTTCTCGAACCGAAACGGTAATTTCCAATCCCAAGTTCGGGGTGTATATAATACACATACATAATCGAGAAAGGCTTGCGCTTGCTTACTCTATATATAAAACCATCCGCCCCCAGCAGTCGCGCGCACACACACACCAATACACCAAGATCCACCTCACGATTACGTTCCGTGTACCGAAAAACATCGCTAACGACCAAGACTGCCAAGAACCCCCCAAACCAGAGCCCCGGTTTTAGCGGCGACGAGAAGATGATGGTTGATGACACAGAGACTCGTGAGCAAACGGAGAGTATGTATGAGAGAACAGGCAAGGGCACCTACCTACCTACCTACCTACCTCCTCCCTCGTCGAAACAGCCCATTCCTTGGCGAGTAGCTACTACTATACTCACTCATGCCCCCCCCCAAACCCAGTTTATAGCTAGCTTTACAGCAAAAGCTCAAGAAGCTCAAAAAGATGGTGATGTACATCTCCCTCCATCGAGGGGAGTTACCAGTAGGCATACATACATACATATCAGCTTTTTTTTACGAGGAGCGGGGACCAAGGAAACACAGAAGGGGGGAAGAAGTCGTTAGGTACACAACAAACAGTAAGTACAGTATTTTTTATATCAAGTGATAGATAGGGGTACAGGACATAGGTGGCACGGCAGCGGCGCGGGAGATGGGGGCGTGCAAAAGACAGATACTGTATGTGTGTGTGTGTGTGTGTGTGTGGTCCTTATCTTTCACTCGAGAGCGTTGGAGCAGAGTAGATAGATGCTGTTGGTGTAGTGTGCGAGGGCCCTTGGAGCAGGTATCGGGGATCCTGGCGAGCAAGAACTCTCATTGCGGTCGAACGTCATCGATAAATCGATGCAATATGTATCTTGGATGTGTTTCGACCCGGCTTTCCGGATGAGAGCTACAGTATCTTATGTTACAGATGCTACAGATGAGACGAAGCAAACTCTACGTATCAGGTAGTGTTTGATCTCAAGGGTTTGCAATATGCCACTACAGATAGTCCCGTAGCCCATGAGTTAGCAAAGCCCTTACGGTACCCTCTTACAAACCCATGATCATCAGGCGTCACGCAACAGCTGCAGCCGATCTCCCAAGTCGTCGCTCACATCAAACCCATGCTCCTCGTCAGACTCTCCTCCAACACCGTCTGTTTGTACTTCTTCTTCCTGCTCACCATCTTCGGAGGAGTCACTCTCACCGGAGCCCTGCTGCTCATCTTCGGTGCCTGGTGCTGTAGGTAGTTTGCTAGTATCATGGATCTCGTATTCATCGCCAGTTCCGGCAGCTTCTGAATGATCGTGGCTGGCCCCATCCATTGCCCGATCTTCCTCATCGCTTGATGAGACAAACAGAGCGCTCTTTGGTTCGACTCCATTGACTAATTTCTCGCGATTTTGCAATCCATTGGGGTCAACTGTCCCTGCTTCCCTCTCGCTCTTCCTCCTTGCACGTAGTTTCCTTTTATTCTCGTTTCGCCTCTCTTGTCTCCTGCTCAGCTTCTTGAAGTTACCCTCGTCGTTGATATTTCCGTCCTTTTCCGGATCCCACCTTTCATCGAAGTGCTCCACATCTTCCGCCATCATTTTTGTTAGTAGCCGGTTCACTACATCGTGATAGTCCATCTTCTCGGAGCCCGGCACTTTCGTCTTTATCATCTCCCAGGCAGCTTGCCTCTCAAGTCTAGACCATTTCGCTCGAAAGTCATTGTTTCCGAGACGTTTCCAAGGAATATTGCCCTCCTCGGAAACCCTACAAGTCGAGAGTACCTGCAGTAAATCGTACTTGTCACCAACTTTCATGTTTGCAACCCTTTTCTTGGCGCTCTTGTACCTCCAACCTTCCCTCGACTTGGATGACTTCTTCTCGGGGCGACCTTCCTCCAATCTCTTCATACGTTCCCCCGCCTGTCTGACTTGTCTCATATATGCACTTCGGTCTGCCAGCTTGAGTTTGCTGTACTTGTGGCTACACTGCAATCTTGATCTTCCACCTCCGTTTTCACCCATTCGATCGCTGACAGCCTGCCAGTTGATCAATTTCATTTCCTCAGCTTCATCATTCGTGTCAGGTTCCGAGTCGGGCACGTCTCTTCCGGCATACTTCCTTTCCTTCTCAGCCCTGCGCGCGTATCTCATAACCTTCATGCAATCGTGTACGGCCATAACAAGATTCTTGATTTCGTCACCCGTCCATCTCTCTGTATTGCGGTTATCGGCATTGATAAGATAATTTCTCCACCTATCCCGACAGTCCTCCGGCAAGCGCTCAATCACCTGGCCGACGGCCTTCCATGATTTCCCCTTCTCTGCAATGGCCTGCTTTAGTCGCTCGTCTTCTTCTTTGGTCCATGTACCCCTTGCAGAAAAATTGTGGTATCGACGTCGGCAGAAACGCTGCAGAGATGTCGGTTTTCGGTACGGAAGGATCTCATTGATATCAATAAAAAGCTTGGTAACCTTAGGGTTCCCACGAATGGGTGCGTGAATTAGTTCGTTGAACTGCCACGTGCTGATCTCGTTCTCTTCGCAATACGTTTGCCGGAAGGCGTCAAGCTGAGCTACCTCGGCAGTCGTAAACATACCTCCCTTGTTGGCGATCTCTTCAATAGAAGCATTTTCATTATTCCTTCGCCGCTCATTGTGCCCAGTATCTGCGCCGAGAGGTTTTGTACGTTTCTCCAACTTCGAAGTTGATTTTTTGGGTCGAGATCGAATAACTGCACTGGAACGCCTAGCATCGTCTATATTTACAGACCTATCGAATCCAAGTTCAGGAGATGGCTGCCTCTGCGAATCATGCATCCCAGGGCTTTCGCCATCATGCTGGTCTCCTTTGATCGCGTAAGGGCTGACGTAGGGTGGACTGCGGCTACTGGCTCGAGTTGTCGAAGCTCTTGGTTTTTTAAAAAACGACGAGACTCTCTTCAGCTTTCCGTTCCCGCTCGTCTGCCTAGTGATATCACCGCCTGAGCCCAACAATGCGCCATCCTCTGCCCGCTCAACCAAACCACTCTCTCTAATCAGCTGAGGATCGATAGGCATGGTATGGCCTGGATCATGGTCAAGAAGATTAGCTGAATGCATGCCATTTTCGATCATGTACTGATCAAATGCTTCAAGGTCATGATCAAAGACATGCTGACCTGTGCCATTCAGAAGCCCTTGATGCTCATCATAGCCATTGTCTAATGCCGAGTCAGTAGCTTTCTTGCGCTTCCGTTTATGTTTCTCAGGATGGACGGAGGAATTGTGAGGATCAGTGGACAGTTTAGAGATGCCATTGAGAGGCTCTTGTACTTCGTTCTTGCCATCTCTGGCAAGTAGGTCTGCGTGGTGCTTGCGCTTTCGATTATCTTTACCGTTGACATTTGGGTTGTAGGTAGGGGAGGGCGTCCGGTATATCGAATACATTGCATTATCTATTGGTTCGCTTCCAATCTCGACAGCTACCTGCTGCCCAGGAAATTGAGATTGTACAACACCGATCTGTGGCACAGTGGAAGAAGGACGACTTGCTACCCCGCTTTCATACTCTTGAAGATATGAAGCAACAAACTCGTCATTGCTATCGATATCGTCTAGGCTGAAAGTAGACCTAGGAAGATCCGATGGAGACGTGCCAGTGTGGTCAAGCCCGTTGCGCTTGTGTCGCGCCTTGCGGGAACGCCCTTCTTCCTTGTCGAATGCCTTTGCACTATTGTGTAACACTTCTGAGTTGCCTCGCCTACGTCTCTTTCTCTTGGCCTTCTTGTCACGACCATGCTCCTCCTGGTCTTCTAGGTAGCCCCCAACGCCGTAACGCACAAGCGGGCGGGGTGGGGAACTCTCTGCCATGAGTTGAGCTGATGCAGCAGCGTCGTCGTCATAGAATGATGGTCTTGCGTTTAGCACTGCGTCTGCACTCAATTGCATCAAAGCGCGAGCTGTTCCTTCCTCATCGCCGTCGTCTTCCGCTATTTCCGCGCTCTTTCTCTTTCCTGTCTTCTTTCTATGGTTTCTTCCCTTAGCGTTTTGCAGCGACGCGTCCTGACTTTCAGCTGGCTCCATGGGTGCGGACGGGCCCAGCTGGGACGATTTCGGGCCCGCCTGGGACGATGTCTGGCCCATCGCGACTGCTTGTCGCTGGAACGTACGCAAATTGACCATCGCAACCCTTGAATATGCGTGTGTGTAGTCGGATGGTGAGCATCGAAAGCCGGGTAATTATGGTGAAAAAGCTTTGCCAGTTACCGATCTTAGCGAGGCACTAGTGATGTTTACGCTAACCAAGATTGGAGTGAAAAGGAAGCGGCCACCTCGAGATTGACGTTCTACAATCCATTGTGGACTGCACCAGAGCAGGTGTATTCCAAAGATGTAAAGTAACATCCAACCGCCAATGTTTGTGCTAGGTTCGGAACCCTTCAGAATGGCTAGGGGATCAGTATCCGACCCTTTTTTTGGTCAATTTTCGAGGGGATTTGCGCGGTGCTGTCGGGAGTAACCGAAACTACAACAGGTGGAGGTGGGTTGGTCTCGATTGAGATGGATAATTACTACGAGGGGAAATAGATCAGGCAAACATCTGCCATACCTCACCAGCTGATACTGATTTGGCCTCACGCAAGAAAGACCGCGATCAATCCAGCCCAAAGTAGATAGGTTACTCTGGAAGGAAACGCAACAGCGAAACGGCCAACAGCCATACTCATTTTGTTTCAAACGAGATCCAATTTTCTGCATTTGACGAAAGTGTTTTCTCGACCGAGGTGGGCGGTTGGTGGTAAGAGTTTCCGCTCATCTCGCTTGATGTGCATTGGTACCGCGCTGCAAGAATACAATGTGGGATCTACATCACAATTCCAAGGTAGGGTTTTGGCTACATATAGGACGCCTGGAAAGCGTGGCAATAATTCGAATGCTGTTGATGTTTCCCGTATACTTCAAGTCTGGTGCCTCGATATAGATGCCTTAAACGTACTGCTGTCGAAGTAAAGAGGCGCTATAGGTTTCTAGAAAGCAGAAACCTCATATCGTAGAGAGGTCAGCATGCCCTTGGCTATACCGCTTGCAAACCTACGTGAGAAGGTTCAGGCACCTAATTGCAAGACGCCCATCGTTTGCGCCAAGGACAAATAAGAAAGTGAGATGACCGAGCCCTTCGGGACGATTTTTGAGACTTGCGGCACACAGCGTGTAACGCCCCAACCAATGCCCTGCCAGACTTACGCCTTCCTCGCTTCCAGTAACAATCTCCCCGTTGGCCTCCCCTTCCCAAACCCTTTCTCCCTCTCAAACACCCTCCTTCCCCTCACCCAGGTCTCCCTCACCACCCCCTTGAGCCGCATCCCCTCGTACGCACTACACTTGTTCCGAAACAGCATCTCCTCTCTCCCAACCACAAACTCCCCGTCATCGTCAAAGACACAGACATCGCCATCCAGTCCCATCGCCAGCTCCCCCTTCTGGTGCTGCAGCCCGACTTGCTTGGCGGTGTTCTTGCAGCACCATGTAGCGATTTGCGGGGCGGTGATGTTGTGTTTGAGGCCGGATGTCCAGAGAATACTGAGGCCTAGGCCGACGGAGGAAACGCCGCCCCAGGCAGTGAAGAAGTCCCCCGTTTCGGCTTCTGATGCGGTTTTTGATGGGGTCATACCCGGGATGCTCTTAGGTAGGAGTTTCAGGTCTGGCGTGCACGGAGAATGATCTGAGACGATCGTGGTGATGACGCTGTTTTCTTCTCGGAGGAGTTCCTGCCACAGACCGTTTTGGTTCGATTGAGCGCGGATGGGCGGGCAGCATTTGTGGCGCGTGTCGCCGTTTCTAATGGCTTCAGCTGCCAGGGTGAGGTAGTGGAAACATGTTTCTGCTGTGATTTTTATGCCATTTGCCCGTGCTTTTCGGATTAAGGGGATGGCTTCAATGGCTGAGAGGTGGACGATATGGAGTGGTAGATTCGGGGCCAGGTGTGCGAGGGAGAGGATTTCCGAGATGGCGTAGGTTTCAAAGGATACGGGACGGGATGCGAGGAATGTCCTGTACTCGTCTAGGGGCCCGATTGGTGCGAGCGGAGGTAGGGACCATTGGACGTCGTCGCCAACGGAGTCGGTGATGGGAGGAATCATTTCGGCGTGAAACATCAATGTTGTGGGTTCATCGGCCAATTCAGACATAACCTTGGCAATATCAAGTGAAGAAACCGCTGGAAATTCCTCAACCCCACTATCAATCAGGAAGCCCTTGAAGCCTCTCACACCCTCCCTAATCAGGCCCTTCAGTTCGCCAACATTTCCGGGTACAATGCCCCCATAAAATCCTACATCAACCCAGCATTGCCCTTCTGCTGCTTCTATCTTTGCCCGCAGACCACAGACCGTAGTAGTAGGTGGTATGGCATTCAGTGGCATATCAACCACTGTCGTGACGCCACCAAAAGCCGCCGCCTTTGTACCCGTGGAGAAGCCTTCCCATTCTGTCCTCCCAGGCTCGTTCAGGTGTACGTGTGCGTCCACAAGACCGGGTAGAAGTATATGGGGTGAGTGGTCAACGTAAGGGGTTCCTGCGGGAAAATCCGACAGCGGAAGAATGGAGTCGAAGATGGAGGTTATCTTTCCGGAATCTAGAGATATAACGATCGTGGCTGCTGTCAGTCCTCCTCCAATCACGGCTCGGGAGGAGGCGAGAACAGTGATATCAGGATACTGCGGTATCGTTGCACAGGAGCCGTTTGGTGGTGTGGGTGGTGTGGGTGCTGGCGTGGGATAGCTGTCGATATTGAGAGCCATGCTACTTACCTATTCAAGATACAAGTGATTTAGAGAAGGACTACTTAGGATAGAGATGGACGAATTATTAAAATGGTGTGAAAGTAAGCCCTTATCGCTAAGGTAAGACCTTCATAGGAGTACGGGGATTTTCATCTACGGAAACCCACGACAGCTTGGGAAGACCAAATTGGCAGCAGAGCGATGTAGGCTGGGCAAACAACAGCAAATAGAGGAGGGTCCATAGACGGGTTTTGTAGAGTCTGCCATTCCCCACAACTCCCCACAACTTCCTACCAAGCCTCCGGTCCCGCCCGGACACCTGGGACGAAGTGGGTCAAGGGTACCATCAAGGGAATGAATGGGACTAACACGACTGTTTCTTTTACTCGATCAGCAGCTCGTGCAGCTTATCGCAGTGGTACAAGTAGCGGAGCGGTCAAAGCTGAAAGTGTGAGAGAGTCGCCTGGTAAGTCGGTGTCACGAGTGTGTGGGTTGGAAGCAAGTCCGGGAAGATCTTATCATAGTGCCGCTCTAGGCTTAGCGTCAAGATAAGTAGCCGAAACCGACAGCCCCTGCAGGTCAGTGACTTTGAAGGGACTTTCGCTACATTGTAGCATAAGGTACCACCTTAGGTAACGAGTGAAGAGTGAAGCGTGAGCTGCGGGACATCTTCCTTCATGAATGTCATCGTCAAGCGGCGCAAGAGCTCCATGGCCATCCGCATCAACCCAATCATGACGTCTCCCGATCCTTGGACTGACACTGAATCTGCTGGGGTCCAGTAGTCTGAAAGTCTATTCAGTTTATCGAGTAATGCTTACTCGATAATAATGTAACGCGAGACAAGTCAGGTCCACGTGTATGCAGACGAGTCCATCAAATACGTAGTTTCCTTGTCTCTCCGCCCATCCGCATGTTGTTATTTGAGGGCCCGTTTTCGCTGGTTCCCAAGTATGAAACAGGCCTCACGTGTCTTGTTGCTCACTCATCAAATCTGCAGGAAATCAGTAGTGCAGACAGCCCTTGTGGATGAAATATCCCTCCCATGGCCTCGATTTCTCCTCGGATATAATTGCTCTTGCAGCCAGTAGGGGTTTGTGTTGGAGATGCTTAATGCAATGTGGACTTACGAAGATATTCGGTTTGGTAGTCGTGGATGTGGTTTTGAATGCTCAAAGATTGGTAGTCTCTCCCATAGGATGCATTGTGTCTAGGAAAATTCCAGCCTCTTTAGAGCGTGGGACGATTATAGTCCGCTTATACCATGAACGCTTCAGACTTAAAGTCTATCGGACTGCGGCATGCGGCTTGTAGGTGAAGCTTCACTGTACATTGTGTTCAACTGGGTCCGGAAAAGCCACTGCTACCCTTCTGATTCCTTCTCTTTCGAATGCTCTCGTCCTCGGGCTTCTTCGAAACGATGGGCGTTGGCGTGCCCTGGCTTGGCTCCTTCTCTTCACCCCCAATGACCCATGTTTTAATGATTTCCTTAATTTCAACTTGTTTCTTTCCCTTTTCTCGAGCTTCTTTTAATCTCCGTAAATAGCCCGCATATACCACAGCTTCTGCGACTCCAATGATTCCGCTTCCTCCCATGCTCAATCCGAGCCTTTTGGGGGTACTCCAATGTCTTGCGGCTAACCAAATAGCGACACTGCAGGCTACAATTGATATCAGAATGTTGATAATCAATGCCATTTGTCGGTTGATATCCGCGTATGTAACTTCATCAACTTCTTCGCTTTCTGCTTGGGTCAAGATGGAGAAAAGCTTCGCATTGGACGAGGTCGGATATCTCTGGGCAAAGGTTTCGGAAGGTGTAGGAGGGTTTATCATGCGCTCGTAAGCTCGGGTTTCTTCTTCCCGGTGCAGCCGCGCCATCAGAGCTTTGTATTCCGAGGTCTATAAGAGATCAGTGACCCAGCGCAGATTTGGAACACATCGTAGGCCTACTGGTTCTGCTTTGCGTTTTGGGGGTTCATGATATATTCTTGTTCCTCGCAGAAGGTCGTCTAGGTGATAAGACGCCATAGGTTGCGGCGGCTCTTCTGGTTCGTCGTTAACATGTCTTAGCAACTTTGACAGCGCAATGATCTGTCCGTGTGAGATCGGATCTCCGATCGATGGATTGTCCAACGAAGGCTCAGGAGCTTCGGTTGTTCTACTGAGATCTAGACTGCTACGCTGAGCTTCTCTTATAGCTGCCGAGATAGCAGGCGTGATCATAAGACGAACCATCTCGGTGGCATGACACGATATGTGTGAAGGAATACTGAAGGCGGAGCTGTTACCCCCGATGCATTGGTTGCTCGTATTTAGCGTCAGGGCAGACCTCGGTAGTGGTGATCCTTGCTGCTCATCATTTTGGGTTGTTGGATAGAAGTCAATGGAGATCTTAAATTTGTCCTGTGCGAGCATGAAAGTCCACCTGCCACCGACAAGGGTATTCAATAGTAATCCGAAAGTATCAATCAATCAGCAAACTTACCTCTGTCCCGGATGTCTTCGCCCAAGACCTAGTCCTGCGGAACGCTATTCTTCCTCTACAGCTCGATATCCTCCAGCGCGTAGGCGTAGCCAGTCAACATGGGCACAAGCTGTGTCCACCGTGCAAGGTGTAATCGACCATGGGGTAGCAAAAGACAGCATTTTCACAGGTGTCTCAGTCGATCCTCTCCGGGTTGTAGGGAAAGAGATGAAATTCCTGACCAGGAATATTCAGCAGCTTCTTGGCTCCGGGCATCCGATCCTCGATACCGTAGCTAAGTATTATACACACTCGGAAGGGAAACATATAAGGCCCCTTCTCGTCCTCCTTATGTCTCGAGCTACGTCTCTCACACCTCAAGGGTCGCAGCGTACCAATATACGAGCAGTACCGAGTATCGACACACCTATATCTCCAACTTCAATACTTTCGGACGTGAACCCATCATCTCCTGCACATGCTTCACAAGACTCCGACATACTTCCCTCCCAACGGCGACTCGCCGAAATAACGGAGCTGATTCATACTGCTTCCTTACTCCATGACGATGTAATAGACCATTCCGAGTCCCGGAGATCCTCTCCTTCAGCGAACATATCCTTTGGTAATAAGATGGCGGTTTTGGCTGGGGATTTTCTACTTGGCAGAGCTTCAGTAGCACTGGCAAGATTACGGGATGCTGAGGTCATAGAGCTGCTAGCAACAGTCATTGCGAATCTAGTTGAGGGGGAATTCATGCAGTTGAAGAATACTTCTCTGGATGAAGCGAAACCAATATGGACAGAAGAAACATTGTCATATTACTTGCAGAAGACGTACCTGAAGTCTGCAAGTCTGATCAGCAAGTCATGCCGAGCAGCCGCGTTATTAGGCCAACATCCTCCGGAGGTCATCGAGGCAGCATACTCCTATGGAAGAAACCTTGGCCTGGCCTTCCAATTGGTTGATGATATGCTAGACTACACGATCAGTGGAGAAGAGCTTGGAAAACCGGCCGGCGCGGATCTTGAGCTTGGGTTAGCTACAGCGCCACTGCTATTTGCATGGAAGGACAATGGAGATCTCGGAGTTCTTGTGGGCCGAAAGTTCTCAGCGGACGGAGATGTCCAGATGGTATGTCAAGCAACTACATATTTCCCTGAACCTCTTCTAACCCTTATCAGGCCCGAGATCTGGTATCACGCAGCACTGGCCTTGAGCAAACACGAGCTCTGGCGCAGGAGTATGCCGACAAGGCTGTGCAAGCTATCAGCGGATTCCCTGACTCAGAAGCCAAAGAGGGACTAATAGAGATGTGCGTGAAGACAATGAAGAGGAGAAAGTAGCCGTGGTGACCGACGAATGTACCACTATCTGAAAAGCCGTCACGGAAATCTGTACAGGGAACAGCCGTTACATCCACTCATAACCCACTGTAGAGTATAGACCTGGCTCAATCTGTCGGCCATAGATAGGTATCCCTATTCATGTACATAGAAGTGTCGCAGATGGAAACTATTGCTCAAATAGTGCCCCACTAAGACAATCTAATCCACCATTTTTCTCCCAACTCCTACCAGAGCCCACCTCATACCCAGAGCACCACCCTCACCACCCTCCCACATCCCCTCAATCACCATCAACCAACCTCACTCCACCTCCACCTCCACCCCCTCCCCTCTCCCTCCCTCCGTCCCCCCTCCTCCCCCTCCCCTGCCCCACGCCCTCCCCCACCAACCCCCTAAAATACACCTCCGCCTGCACGCTACAACTATAGCTCACCGGCGTCCAATTCCACGCATTCCTCGCCCCCGCATCCGCGCCCCTCTCCAACAACCCCCTCGCGCACTTCAGCTGCCCCCACGCGCTCGCATAATGCAGCGCCGTATTGCCGTCATGATCCCTCGCCTCCAGCAAAAGCGCTTGCGGGGTGCCGGTGAGCAAACGCAGCAGCACGGGCAGGAGCGCGGCGTGCGGGGTGCGCGCGCAGAGGTGGAGGGATGTGGCGCCGTGGATGTCGGGGAGGGGGATGGAGGTTGGGAAGCGGGTGGCGAGGAGGGTGGAGACGGGAACGGCGGCGGGGGAGGGGGAGGGGGAGGCGATGGAGAGGTGGAGGGGGGTGGCGAGGGCGAAGTTGCGGGAGATGCAGTCGTGTTCGTGGTTGGCGTCTATGAGGAATTCCTGGAATGCGGCCCGGGGGGGGGGTGGGTATTAGTTAGGGGTTTTGATGTGGGGGGTTGAGGGGGCTCAAGTGTGGGGGGTCCGGAGCTCACGGTGATTTCGAGGAGGCCAAGTCTTGCGGCGAGGTGGAGGGAGGTGTTGCCGTTGTCGTCGAGATCAGGGTTTTGGAGATGTTTAGGGTTGTTTTTGACTATGCGCTTGACGAGGGAGAGGTCGTTGAGGTGGATGGCGCGGCGAAGGCGGATGGAGACTGGGGTCATGGTCCTTGCGTCAAAGCGGTTCATGAGAAGGGCTTCATATTTGGGTTCTGTAGGTGTGAGCTATGGAGCAACTTTATCACGTCCACAGCTGTCACTCTTTGTTGCGAACGGAGAGCTGTTTTGTTGAATTGCAGAATCTATTTGTTTGCTGCATGTGGTGACGCCACAGCACCGAAATAAGAAATACAAGTTTGGGATCGAAGCCATAAGCTATTACAAGTGTTGAGCACTTGTGCAATACCTGTAAATGGTAACTCCCAACCCACAATGCCAATGACCCTTGGCAGCAGTCTCCGGTAATAGGCAGGTTCAGTGCTAGCAACACAAGAGGTGAACGGACTCTTCTCCAGTGGTCGAGCAAGATAATGCAGATTAAAACTTCACTCGGCAGCCTTCAACTCATCACATCCCTTCAAAGTCCCCACCTGCATCGTCATCGTCCATGTCACCTTCGACGATCTCCTTCGCCAACTCTCTCTCCCGTTCTCGCGCTTCCTGGGCGTTCTTTAGTTCTAGTCGATGCTGGTTCATAGGAAACCTCATCGCCTGGTTTAAATTAGCATTGATAATGTAAATGACCGGTCACAATGTACTTACCTTAACACTCTCGTCATGAAGATCAAGACAAGCCCTGGTTCGATCGTGGAAGGCCTCTCCAGGTTCTCTTGTAGCGTAGACGTCACCAATCTCTTTGCTCTTCATAAAGCCGTGCTCATGATCAAGCGTGGCCTCGATGACTCCATCCCGGATTGCCTTAGCCACAATATATTCTGCGGACTCCTCACTCTCGAGGTCTAACTTCAAGCAAATGTCCCTCAAAGATATACGGGCATAAGACAGTGACATCATCCGTATTCCTGTCTTAATGACGTTCTGCCGCAACCGAAGAATGAGGGTGTAGGTGCCATCGCGCCGAAAGATGGCATTGTGAGTCTGCACAACATTGAGGAACCCGTCAATTTTCCCAACACGTACAGCCTGCACAAGGCTCAGATAAGGTTGCATTGCGTGTTCCAGGCTTGGTCGACGGAAAAGAGCTCTGTCTGGAATGTCTCCCATCAAGAGCTCCACGACAATCAATAATTTAGAGGATGCCTGATAAAATCCGCCAGCGCTGGGCGTAGATGGTGACTTGCGGGTGGCGCCAATCAGATGTTCATGAGCTTCAGTGTAGGACAGTTGTATCGCGCGTATTCGTCCAAGATAGTATAAGTACCGGGCAATTTGGTTGTTTGATGCGGCGGGAGGGAATTCAGAGTGCGAAATTAGTAGGTCAGCTTGGGAGATGTGGGACGTCGATAGATAGTTGCGGAGGAGTAGAGTAGTGACAGTAGCTCGAGTGTCCTGATCTTTTCTTAGCACCGAGGTTCGAAGCGCTTGTAGGAGGTTCTGTCGGATGGACACCACAGATGCCATGGGCGAAGGTGGAAGGGGGACCAGTTGTTCAAAAAAAAGAGAGTAGTAGAAGTATACACGTGCAGCTAATGCATCAAGCGTGCGGCGATTTAGTGTACGAAGTTTCTCAACAAGATTGCTGGAGAATTTGGCTCCAAGTTCGACTTCTTTTGTATCGTAGAGGTATATCTGGACGAGGATAGATAGATAAAAGTCTACCTCGGGGAGCACATCTTTCGATTTCCCTGGTGAAGTAGGCCTCCCTTTGGCTGTATCTTCATCATCCACTTCCGCATCGCTGTCCGGGCCCTTGAAAGAAGTATGCTCCTTGCCTAATGCCGCTAGAAGAGTCTTTGCGGTGGAGCTCGATGAGAAATAAGTCTCTGTAATGACTTGTGCGAGGAGATCTGGAGAAAGGTGTTTGCGGACCGATGACATAGAGCGAAGTACTCGTAGGGTAAACCGCGCATCGAATTGAGAGACAGCTCGATCAAGCAACGTGAAATTGGCTTTCATATCTGGGTAGAAGCAGGGTTAGTATATGAAATAGTGCGATAGACAAGGTCGTTGCTTGGATTAATCTCTCGTGGTACTGACCTGAGACTGCCTTAATTTTGGGGTCAATTTTCTCAGACTCCGGCTGACCGGTCTCCGCATGCTCCGTATTTTCCATCGCGACATCGCCCTCCCCATCTTTACCAGGCTCACCGGACAGCTTGGAGCTTTTTGGTGGTGGCACAACTAAGACCATCTCGTCTTCACCGTCTTTACCTGTACCACCCTTGACTGCCACCGCGCTGTCGTCTGCCATTTCAACATCTTCGGTGCCATTAACCCCATTCTCGATAGGCCCATTTCCATTTGTTTGTGGCTTGTCTTCACTTCCGTCCTTTGCTGAGTTCGTCATAGCCTTCTTCGGAGGGATGGCCTTACCCTTTGATGACGTTGCTCGTGTTGGAACTGGCTTGTCTTTCGAGCTCGAGCTCTGAGAGTCTGACCGTGCTTTCTCTCCATTTGTTTGTGAGGATGTTTCCTTGCTAGACCTCAAATTTCGTCTCTCTCCAGGCATATCGGAGGTAGGTGGACGCTTGGCGTTCTGGAAGTTGAGCAGCCACTGAGGTCTTGAGAGTACGTTGTGGCCGGTCCTTATCTACCGGCTGGTGGAATGCTCGTCTCCACAAGGTCTTGCGTTATTGGCGTGCCACAATGAAGAGGGTACGGAGGCGATGGATTATCGACGATGCAGTAGAGGGTCGTGGATGGATAAGGAGCGCTAAAATCAAAGCTCTGCTGGATCCGCGTTAAAACAGTGTAGTAATCAACTTCGGTTGCCGTAATCTGCTATTCACCAAGTCACAGCTATGGTGACCGAAATGCACAAGGTGGATGTGACAGTCGTTGTGTTGTTGAAAGGTCAGATGTTAGGTATGATGTTGTCAGTGATTCGAAATAATGTAAGCTACGAGGTTGAGGCCGCCGTGCCCGTTCCGTTGTTTCTCACGTGACTGCAACTACCGCGCTTGGTACAGCGCCTACCTTAAGATCGGTGTAACGCGTCAATCAATGATGGCCAAAGATGCTCTGATCGTTATTGTTCACAGCAACAAAGAGGGTCAAGCTTGTCTCGTTTTGGATGTCAACCATGACGTTACTAGACAATCATCTCGAACAGATCTCTCTGTCATCAGCAGCAATCGCAGAACTTCCGTATGCAATCCTCAATCTTTGAGTGGGGTTGGGTGGAACTAAACGAAATGCCAGCTTTCCTCCTCCGAAGATCTTTACGAATGCACTGCTACATTCTCATGACATCACCGCCCTTATACGAGACACTGAGGCGCATGAGCGTGCCCTCTTTACCCTTGTACCAACAGATCAAGCTCCGACATCTCGGCGGAGCACAGGCCATGGTCTTAAAAGCAATGGGGAATCTATCAATGGATCGGGTCTAGTTCGGGTCCCAAGGCACGATTCTGCTGTGGCTACACTTTTAGGTGGTGAGCTGGGAGAGCAAATTAACAAGGGAGGAATAAGCGATAGTAAAGAGAAAGGAGAAGTTGATGTAAACGTGTTACTCAGGGGTGCTGAAAAATTATGCGGAGTTTAGTATGTGACCTCCAGCAACCGAAGCCCCGTTATTCATAACTTTTCAGTCCAATTCCTGGGGCTCCTGAGAGGATAACCTCTTTACGATCGCGCTATGAACATCTAAGCTCCTCGGTCGCTCGATACGAGTTACGATTGTCAAAACAGACCGCACAGTTGTCTAATATAAACAGGGGAAAAGACTACAGTGGGGACCTCGACGACGCCGAAGACGGTGAACTTGTTGAAGATGACGAAGGGTTCCCAGAAGCGCCTACAGCTTTCGAAGAAGTGCAGGTCACCGCAGAGGACCTGAGGAGGGAGGAGGAAGAAATTCGGGAACTTGAAAAGAAGAAGCGCGGCCTTGAGGATCGAGTTCGTGGTATGGAACGCGACCTCGGGGGCTTGCTGAGATGAGGAAATAACCCAAATTTCCAAATATCAGAGATGTGGATACTTTACTATCTAGAACAGTAAGTCCGTGTAGGCTCGTTTGTAAGATGCGTGAAATACTAGATCTTTGTACATCATGCTGATGTGGGCAACGTCCACCGAGTAGACCTTCGATGAAGATCTTTTGATGAAAAGTCTCATGATATCTTACTGCTCCGACGCTTCGGTCATCTCGTCAACCCGTAAAGTACCAAGAGTGTGGTAAAAGCGACGCGGAGATTCCACTACATAGCCACTTCTCCAATCGTAAAGCTGAATCCTCAGTCGCTGAGACCAAACCATTACATTACCATTTTGATAAGCCACAAGTCTACATCTACATGCTGATTATCTTGGGGCCTGACTATCTGGATAATCAAACACTTCATGACCTTCAACCCCAGCTATTCGACTGCTTAATTCCTTTGCCAATCCTCGAAGCTGCAGTCTCAACATCACAGAGATGCCTGCAATCAGGAGAATCACTTGCTTGGGTTCTGGTTATGTCGGTGGCCCTACGTCTGCAGTTACGGCGTTCAAGTCCTTAAATATTGAGGTTACGGTGGTAGATGTAAATCCACACCGCATTGCAGCATGGCAGTCCGATTCTCTACCAGTCTACGAGCCAGGTCTCTATGATATCGTTCGCACTGCCCGCCAAACGAACCTCTTCTTCTCAACGGACATAGACAAAGCTATCCTGAACGCTGATTTGATCTTCGTGTGCGTCAACACTCCGACGAAGGCGGATGGCATAGGAAAAGGCGCGGCTGCCGACCTTGGCTTCGTTGAAGCAGCAACTAGGAACATAGCACGAGTAGCTGCTTCGAATAAAATTGTGGTCGAGAAATCCACGGTGCCATGCAGGACAGCCCAATCCATACGGGAAATAGTGTGTATTTTCCCTCTGTCTTGGTCGAAAAAATACTGACCATCCCAAGCTTTCAGCAAATGCACAACCAGGCGTAACATTCGACGTGTTGTCGAACCCAGAGTTTCTAGCTGAAGGCACAGCCATAAGAGATCTCCTAGAGCCTGACAGGATTATCATTGGGTCCATGCCAACTCCAGCAGGCCACCGAGCTGCGAATGCCTTGGCCGAAATCTACGGGCAGTGGGTCCCTCGGGAGCGCATCATAACAATGAACCTATGGTCTTCTGAGCTCTGTAAGCTAGCCGCCAATGCTCTTCTTGCTCAACGAATAAGCAGTGTGAATGCACTGAGCGCCATCTGCGAAGCTACAGGAGCAGATGTCGACAAGGTCACCCATGCTTGCGGGTTGGACTCGAGGATCGGTCCCCATATGCTAAAGGCTGGCCCGGGCTTTGGCGGCAGGTAAGACAACCGTCAAAATCGTCACCGGGCAATGAGTTGACCACGTTAGCTGTTTCCAAAAGGATATCTTCAATATCGTCTACCTGTCCGAGTCCTTGCACCTTACTGAGGTTGCCAACTACTGGCGTGTTATCATCGACATGAACGAGCATCAGAAACAACGCTTCACCAACCGAATTATTTCCTGCCTGTTTAACAATCTCAATGGGAAAAGGATCGCCATACTAGGCTTTGCCTTTAAAGCCAATACCAGTGACACACGTGAGTCGCCTGCAATAACCTTTGTGGGCAATTTCGTTGCGGAAAGGGCTCAAGTCACCATATATGATCCCCAAGTCGGAAAAACACAGATATGGAAAGAGCTGAAGGATGATGGCAATGATATGGAGGTCATGACGTCGAATGTCATAATTTGTCAGTCTGCTTACTCTGCTTGCCAAGGCGCGGATGCCGTCGTTGTGGTGACGGAATGGGATGAATTCTCTAACAAACCTCCTAAATCTGGTATCGAAGGGAGTGCTGCAAGATTAGATTGGTCTCTTGTGGCAAAGTCGATGAGAAAGCCGATGTTTGTCTTCGATGGCCGGAACGTGTTAGATGGTACCAAGTTGGAAGCACTCGGATTTCGTGTTGAGGCCATTGGAAAGCCGAGTAGTCGGCCTCGCTTTCTAGAGGATTAAGTTAAGATTTGAGACCTAGGTATCCTAGAAGATCGTCTTCTAGTCTACAGATATTACGTCTAATTTGTCTCTTATCTGACAGCTTCTTGTCCTAAACCTTTTCAAGATGCAGTCCTGTGCTTGGTTTTGTTTGATCGAGCAATCGTTCTCTTAAAAATCCATTGGGTCAAAATCTGCCATTTTAAGTCTGCCGAGCATGTAAACCTTCAACACATTGAATTCTACGTAGGTGTCTTTCCTCCAAAAGTTGACTTTAGAAGGCTTAACTTTAGAGGGCATCTTAAATTCCACCTCCAAAAGAGATACAACTGTACCGATAGCTGGAGCTTTGATATCGGTAGCCGGAGTTCTGAATTATTACTATTTACAGACAGAAAACGTTGGCTCTTGTTGGTTTTGCAAGATTGATCCTCCCCATCTAGTCCGTACATACTATCAGCTATTGCCCAGAGTTGGCAAAATCAATCAATTCTCGGGAAAACAGATATCTAATATTTGGATTGAAGAACAGTTACCTGTTAAGATACCTGGCCAAAGTAGTCGTAGACACTGCGAGCGTTGAGTACGTATACTAAAGAGTACCAAGTTTGGAAATATGTAGGACGACACAACGAAATATCTCTAACAAGTCCCAGATTATTCCTCTGCTTCCTTTGTGCCGTACAGATCAGGTATTACATCTAGCCAGACCGCTCAGTTAAGAAAATTCCACAATCCCAGTCTTAGATACCTTAGGTATGCCCATGTCGATATGCGTCACCGTCGATTACAAGAAATCTGCTTAAGGTATCTCGAAGCGTTTCGTCCGTTCTCTCGCCTAGCGGAGCAGAAATAGAAGAACTCTAAAAGGTGAAGTAAGCCACACATAGGATGTTGGCACACGAAAATAATAGACCTGAGTATCAAGCATGTTGTTGATCTTGGATTTCTTAGAGCGGTGGGGATTTATGAAGACTGATCTCGAAGACCTGGAGAGCGTGAATCTAGCATATAGTACGGCTGAAGGCTCCGTATTTCCATTTACAAGCCGCACAATACTAGAATGGTGAGAAGAAAAGACCAACATCTATAGGCTCGTAGAGTATTTGTGAATTCAACGAAATAATGCTTCCCCTTGTGCTCCACTTGCTCTCAAAGAGCAATGGTATTATCATGGGACAAGAAGCAAGAGAGACATAGCCAGCCAAGACGCTGTCAAGAGAACGCAGCTGGACCGTATATGATTGCAAATAGAAAAGTCGAATCCAAATTGAAGACTAAGAGCACTATGAGGAATTCCTGTATTGAGTCAAGGCTGCTAATACCCAAGACGGTTTCCGACCAAAAGTTGTAAGTTAATGGAAATCTTCATACAAGCAGATAGCAACAGAGCCTTGCTATGCACAAGGAGTTTAATACATCATGAACGAGTATTGCAAGAGATTAGTTCCAACCATCATTTTACTATCCAAAGCCTCAATTGGAACATGAGTGATAAAACGAACGATAGAGACTGGTTGCTATATACCTGGAGCTGTGTGTGCAGTAGTGCTATGTATAACAATTGTGTGTAACCTTGACTAGAAAGTCAACTGCAATCAACTACGAGTGGCAGTCAAGGGTTTGAAAGGGAGCAACAGGAGCTCGGGCCATGCGGCTGATTGAGCAACTTTTGGTCCCCCACCATCACTCAACGACCCACCTTTGCAACACAATAATTCTGCGTTCGTCGTTCCTATCACTTGCTTGCCTTCATGCTACACTTGAGCTTTGGGTTGAACATCTGCTCTACTCAGGAGTCTTGTCAATCTCTCTGCATGTCATTTCACCGTTGCTGCTAATTATCTTTGATATCGTACAGCCATCTTGCTCTCAATACCTGAAGCAATATAACGCCCAGCATGAGTAATGCACCTCCGGGTCAGCAAGTCCTTCCAGACCCTAAAACCTTGATCAAGCCCGAGCAAGTCTCTAAGATTATACACCTAACCGACACACAACGGGCTTCCTATACAGCAGGAATTACGAAGTTATGGCAAGAGATGAACAGCCTTCCAGAGGGTCATCCTGAGCGCACAAAGGCCCACAGGAAGCTTGCCGAAGTCTCAAACAATATAAAAGCCAGCCTTAAAAAGTACCAAGCGGAACAACAGTTACAGCAACAGAATGGTACAAGACCCGTGAGTCAGGGCCAGCCAGCCCAACAAAATGTACGGATTCCTACTGGCACCCAGCCGCAAGCTCCTGAACGTTTCTCGGAGAATGTGATGAGAAGCCTTCAAAACCAAAGTTTCATCGTACCACCAAATGTTGAAGCACAAGGGCAAGAAGCATCTCAACAATGGATTCGAGACGCACAACACAAGTACGCGCAGCATTTACAGAGATACGAGGTGTCAACGAACAAATTAACTGAGCTGAGCCAACTTGCCTCGTCACGACAAGCCCAGGGCAAACTCTTCAGTACAGAGGAGGCAACAAAGCTTAACAACCACAAGCATCAGTTTCAGCGCCAGCAACAGGAGTCTAAGGACTATCTCACTAGATTTAGAAGTCAACAAGAGAGCTACAAACAGCACCGGAACCAAATGGGCAACCCGGGGCTTAACCTTTCCCAAAATCCGAATTCTCAAATACCAAATCCACAACATTCACATGGTGGTGATGTGGGCCCTCAGCCACCTCAACCACAGCTGCCTTCAGAACATCAAGGTCAACCACACACCGTTAGTTCGGCGCTAGACGCTGCTAGAAACCAGGCAGGCTCAACTGGTCGCTCTGCGATGAGTCCTACAAATGCTGCACAACAAGGGCCACCACCACCAAGTCAGGGCCCTACTTCCCAGAATGGAGTCACTCAGGCTCAACCACAAAATTCACATCCTCATCTCAACATCAATACAGGTTCGGGCCAGCCGCATCAAATTCACAACTCACCGCAGGTTACAAATCCACAGTCAGCAGCACCTTCACAGGGGCCTCATCCTCTATCTCATAGAGCCGCTGTGGATCAAGCTACCCGTTCTTACACACAACCAAACCACCAACAATCAACCCCCCAATCTTCGACCCACGCACATCCCCAAATGGGAAACCGTGACCCACAAAATAACAACAACGTGAAAATGCCAATTCCTAAGGATCTTAAGATTTCTCAACCTCAGCCTGTCGCCATGGGACCTGCGCGACCTACGCTGACGGGCGGACCAAGTAATGGAGCTCAAGGATCTATGGGTCAACCAGCAATTCAAAAACACCCTGGCTTCGTACTCGAAGGCGATGGAGAGCGGGTCCTTAGCAAGAAGAAATTGCAGGAGCTGGTGAGACAAGTCACTGGAGGAGGTGGAGGCGAAGGTGAAGAGGAAGAAGGACTGACAGCCGAAGTTGAAGAGGTATTTCTTAGATCTGCTGTTACCGGTAGTAACACCTTCACTGACCGCCGCTTCAGACTCTCCTTCAGGTGGCCGATGACTTCGTCGATCAAGTCATCGTAAGTGCTTGCCGCCTTGCCAAACTTCGCCAGTCTTCTACTCTCGAGCTCCGCGACATCCAGCTGATCCTCGAGCGTAACTACAACATCCGTGTTCCTGGCTATGCATCCGACGAACTTCGTACTGTCAAGAAGATTCAGCCTGCCCAAGCCTGGACTCAGAAGTTGAGCGCTGTGCAAGCAGCTAAGGTGACAGGCGGAAAGGGAGACCTGTGAGCTGGGAACCGAGATCTAAGCTGCGCGAGTACTCTAGTTTGCGTGTATCTGGCGTGCAGGTGCTAGGAATTTTGGACTTAGAATCGGGTAAAAGGGTTTGCATGATACCAGGACTCTAATGGCACACTTAAGCATCGGCGCTTAGTCGAATTTACTATTAGGCCAGGGGTGGAGTATGGAAGGTCTTTTGGAATGCTGGGTGTGAATTCGATCTACTAGCATAAAGTGACTCGGTTGAGTTGGACCTCCTATCTTTTTCCTGCATTGAAGAGCTCTACTGTCAACCCTATGACTAATCCCCAAAATTTCCCGTCATGCCCTAAAGCACTTTGTTCTTCTCCTTTTGTCATTTAGACCTATATCCTAAGGCCGATGGTGACGAATCGCTTAGTGGAATTTACAGTAGTCGGTTCAATTCAGGCTATGTTCTACCTCCAGCTTCTGCGTTTCTCCTCGTCTATTTGATTTTTCTTTGATGACTGCAGAGTTTCGCACCGACTGTAAAGAGCGTTCTCGATCTGAGATTTCAAAGAAACCTCAAGCATCTCCTTCAAAGGCCTAATCTCGCATTTCCTTTCCATGATGCTTGCCCAAGTCGATACACCAATTTTACTCGTAATCTTTCATCTTCTCTACCATCAACCAATCGGAATCCTGTTCTTGCATCCGTATCCCAGCCATTGGTCGAACGCTCCATGAGGACACCGTACAGCTCCTCTGCATTCCTGAGGTCTTTACACACTGGGAATTCCACCATGCGGTTCCGGATGTAGTGATGTTCTGCTGAAGTTGCAGGTTCCGACTATTAGTTTTGGTGGGAGGGTAATTAAGCTTAGCATGGTAGAGTTAGAGAGGTTGAGGCTGGTGGAGTTTTAGTAGGGGTATTTGATGTTCGGGTTTAGTGAATTGTAGATTGGAGGCTTTGAAGGAGGAGTGATGATGGAGAGGTATGACAGTATTGGGAAGGAATGGGAGATGGTGTGTAGTGTTCATAGAAGATCTTATTGCGAAGAATTTCCGAACTTTACCGAGGATTAACACTTAGTCGGAACGCATGGTCCTGGATTGACATGGTGCAAATCCCATCTCCAGAACAAGGGCAAAGGGACAAGCGTAATGTAGTTCTTAGGGAAGGATTGCAGATCTCTCACAAAGCCCGTCATACGTAGCACACCAGTCTTCTCTCTCTGTCAAGAATTTCACTTCGTTGGTTCGTAGATTTGAACTCGGCCACTGCACATCTCTTCATCCACCATCATTACCAACGACCTTGTCAGGTCTTCCACCAACAAGTCTTCCAACAGATCCTTACTGCTGCAAAGCTCTTCCATTTGATCATGGGAAGGTAAGGGGAGAACATATCGAGAAACTGCAAATAGTGTGGACTGCCTCAATGGATTTTCGTAAGCTTAGTATTCATATTCAATCCCAATGAATTTTTATCGTGGACGGTAAATGCATTGTGAGAGGGCACCAGCCATCCATTGCGCAGGGTAGTGAGGAAGAAGGTAGCTTCCATAGGATAACGGAGCCCAACCATTCGATTGCAGTTTTCGTTAAGCGGCAGTACCTTCTCGTGGAGTTTTCGAGAGGTGTTCCGAAAGTTGGGTATGTCTGCTGGCTAGGTGCTCGCATATCACGCCGATTAGCTCGATAGGGAGGCTATCGATTGTGATAGTGTTATAGCATGTCATGGTTCTTTCGATTCTGTGAGTGTTATTCATTGAATAGGAAACAGCTGGTAGATTTATTGATACTAAGGTGATTTTCTGTTGAAGTTGCTTTCTGGAAAGGAATGTAGCGTTATCTATATGAAAATCTGAAGCTGCAGAGTTTATTTGGGTCACACGCGAAGAAATTTTATAACATACATGTGTAGGTCTTTGGTAGTGTTATGAGTAATTGAATACCGGGCATTGCATCAAGTAGAACAATAGTAACCGCGCCTAAGCGACTGTAAGATCGCCAGCGAGCTGTGGAGAGTCCTACAAGCCTCATCTGGCCATAAGGAAACACGCTTGGAGCCTTTGTACAAGTTTCAAGCTTCGTCCCGATCTTCATTTGTGTTCGAAGTGGAGAATATATATAAACCCAACACTCACGCTTACCTAGTCTGCCTCCAACGTCGGCATTCCTCATCTCTTTCGACCATTCTGGTGAGATCGTTGAGAAACCCAGGGGCCAGTGCGATCCGACCCACACAAAAGCCAAGATGTCTAAAGCAGATAATACTGACGAATACTGTCTCGTGTGGAATGAGATTTCTGGTGAGAGCGCTTGAGAAGGTGAGGCGATCAGGCGAATGACCATTTTACCTTTAGCAAAGGAGTGAAACCTTCGATAAACGGGAATATGGTTATTCATAAGGTAGGTTTTGAACGGGCTTGTACTACTGTAGTCTATTCCCCAGAACCGTGCAAACATACATGAAATAGAGAGGACTCTACCTAGATCCTTCCCACTAAGTTAGAGCAAATGTAGTAGTAAGTACTAGCGCAGTTTTAAGTTTCCATACGGTCACGTGTACAAGTCTAAATCATACCTTAGCCTTGTTGCCTGACCTCAAAGGTACCTACCTACCTTAACACAACTCAGCCTCGAGCATGGATCGTGTGACATCCGCTTCGGTGGTAATTGTCACATCCTTCATACATTTAAATATGCGGCCCACCTCGAACTCCCCGGCTACTGACACCAAAACACAAGCAGGCTCGGTACAGGATGAGCCAGCCTACGGACACCTCAAAGCTCTTCCCTGAACCCTCTGTTGACTATGATAGACATGGCCAGCGGCCGAGAAGCAGCGGGTCAAGGTCTTCAAGCCGCGGGCAGGAGGCGGAATCCAATAATCCAGATAGAATACCTCATGGACCCTTTCAACCAGGGCAGCGCCCGTGGAACAAGCGACCTCGAAGCCCAGGGTTGAACTGGTATAAAGACTACGATACACTAAAGAAGTGTAGGAGTGGGAGGGTTCTATTGATCGACTATGTCAGACAAGATCACAGCAAGGAGGGTATGCGAAAGGTTGCAGCTCAGGAAATTGATAGCATTGAGGGTCTGCGAAAAATATATACCAACCCGGATCGTTGTGGAGAAGCCGTTCTTCGATTGTTCCATGTGCAAAATGCTAACTGGGCGACGCACTTCCTGCTTCGAAAGTTCAACATCAACGCTCATGATGATCTAGTTGGCACAGACTTTGGACGCTATGTAAAATACAAACGCCCCGAAAGCCGTGGGCGTAAACCTTTGTTGACTGCCAAGTCTTGGAAAACTACTCATGATCCATGGCGAGGCATCAGCCGGACATCTTTCGGGCTTGACTATCTAAAATCCTACCGTGCAGACAGCACCACGGATCAGCCACACCCTGATATGAACGGGAAGATGATGGAACTGAACCAGTACGACGATGAGGATAACGCTTGTTATGGTTGGGATATTTATGTCCAGAGAATGAGCTGCTACGTTCAGCATAAGGAGACCTTCGCCGAGATTCCCAGTTCTCCGGAGATAAAAAACCCTTACAGTAATAGAGTGACTAGCCGTGGTACACATCAATACGTGCCTAATCTCGAGAGCCTGGATAACGAAAATACCATAATCATCTTCGAAGATTCCCAAACCGGTTCAATAGACGACACTCTGATTGCTGCCCGCCAGCAGTGGGAATCAAGGTGAGCTCCAACAGCAGTTCAATCCATCGTAAATTTGAGATTAGCATAGCTAATGGTGTTCGTTAAAGATGGAGGCGCCTACCATTTTATCTTGCGCTTGAGCCACATGACGTGTCAAACGACGATCGGCTGGCCTTAGAATGTATGAAGATCATCTTACAGGACGTTTGGAAGGGTGTTGCTGATGCTTGGGAGCGCTTCTTCGAGGTCTCCAACAGCCATATCAGCATCCTCGAAGACAAAATTTATGAGGAGCCAGCTGATGAAACTCGAGCACCTGAGCTGTGGATAAATGCCAGTCGCTGGCTGAAAGTGGAGCGACTCGCAGGGCTTCACACAAACGTTGTCAAGGAGATGCAGATCAACCTGCGAGATCTTACTGCTGAGCCCGCGATCGAAGACAATTGGCTCGAATCAAGCCCTAACGACATGGAGCGGATAGAGAAACTCGTGCAAGAAGATCTTGTTAAGCCAACTACTAATCTAGCAGATCTCATGTATAAATCTGTTGGCATAAGAGACAGCCGCCATTCCCTGCAGCTCAGCACAAGCATGTGGAGACTGAGCTGGATAACTTTTATTTTCTTGCCTTTGACATTTCTCGTTGGGTTTTTCGGGATGCATGTCGATACATTCGCGAGCGATATAAGTATCAAGTGGTACTTTGTGGCAGCAGCTCCTATGATGACCTTCGTTCTCATTCTCTGGTATACGATCAAGCATTTTCTTGCCCGGAACAAAACCCCATATTACCGCGGCATATATGAAAACATGTTTCACGAGATGGCTACAGCGTATCCTTTAGTAAGTAGATTTTCCGTGTCGATGCTCCCCCGCTGAGAAGGAAATATGCTAACCTTAAACTTTTCTAGCTCTGGTCTCGGTCTGGTCCGCGTGAGACTGTTAAGCCACAGAAATTGTTGGCGCGACTGAAGTGGCGCCTGATATTGCACTGGAACAGCGCCAAAAATACTATTCAAGCCGGAAAATCAAGTGCGGATGTCGACTATGATGACTTAGGGGCTTGGTCTCACATCAAGAGAATCTTGACACACAGATGGACCTCCCAGATTCGTCAAACCGAAGACATTGAACTCAATGACCCCATTGCCTCCTTCCAAGGGGCCGCTGGTGATGAGACACAAAATAGCCTTGGTGAGATTACGGAACTTTTTGCGCTTCCAGGTCAAGGGCATTCAGAAACCCTTCCCGGTGGTATGATGAAAGCCGCCGTACTTCAATCACCGTGGTCGAAACGCCTCAGTACTTCCTCAGATCCAGCTAGCGCGGGAAGGCCCAGCAGCAATGGGAGCAGCGCGGGTCGAAACAGTGGTGTGATGGTTGAGGAAGAGCGTCCAAATTGGCTTCAGGAGCTAGGGTCTAAGGGACTTCATCTATCAGATTGGATGGCCTCTTCGGCAGCGGCGAAGAAGGAGAGTAATGATGAGCATCTTCGGCCATCATCGGTCCGGACAGCCTTGAAAGATGGGGATGTGCCGGAGATTTCTATTGTAGATGGACCACCTGCATAGCGCTGGCCTTTCTTGGAACCAGGGGTTGGTAATCTTCACATCATAGGGCTAAGGCCCGCTCATAGAGTTTTCGCCCACTGCTGCAAGGCCTTCAAGATAAGGTAGCAACAACCAATACATCAATATGCCATATGGCCTCGTATTCCAACAGGCTTTGGGAAAGTATGCCGAGGTATAATATGTATTTACATAAATTTTATGCACCAATACATGAGAACGAGCGGCCCTCGGAAACCCTTTTTATGAAGAGGGGTCCTCGGATGCGGAACGTCGCGGGCCACTGACTAATCCCCTCATATGGGTTATTATCATTCACCGCCCAACACTCCGTCCCACCATCACCATTTCCCCCCCACCATCGTCTGCCACTTCATTGTAATAAGCGATATCCTCAAATTGGAAGTGTGGGCGCCATTTGGATTTGAAGGGTATCTAACGTTCCCGAGTCGAGTTCAAATCTCTAGGCAAGAGGACGTGACCAAACCTGAGTCTTCCTAGGTTTTCGAAACGCTCGTGTCAGCAGCAGGATGTCGCCAGAAGGTAGGGTTAGGAAGAGACCAAGTACAGTACCTCCCGCTCCAACTCGGAAACCAGTGTCCGCAGGAAATACTTGATCTACTTATACTATGTCTCTCAGGAACGCAATCATGCCCACCACCAGAGCTGCCACAGCTCGTTGCCGAACAACATGTCCCAATTGCCTCAAACGACAAAGATACTCAAAGATTGATAGTTGTGCTGTCCCATGCGAGTCTAGAGACGTACAGGGCTTCGCATGGTGGTCGCGGTGGTGCGATGAAGGACGAGAAATATTCGCTTCTCAACAGCGATGAACACATAGGAGTTATGCGCAAGATGAATCGTGATATTAGTGATGCAAGGCCAGACATTACTCATCAAGTGTGTTCCAATTCATTGGTTATAACAGCTACAATAAAATCAACAAGACTGAGCAGAGTATTAGTGCCTTCTTACTTTGCTAGATTCCCCCATCAACAAAGCCGGAAAACTCCAGATATACATTCACACAGCCAAAGGTACCCTGATTGAAGTCAGCCCAAGCGTTCGGATTCCACGCACTTTCAAGCGTTTCGCTGGTCTCATGGTACAGCTCTTACACCGGCTGTCCATTCGGTCGACAAACTCGCAAGAGAAGCTTCTGAAGGTTATTAAAAATCCTATTACTGATCACCTTCCGCCAAACTGTCGGAAAGTCACACTTAGCTTCGACGCTGATGTGGTCCGGGTACGGGACTACATCTCAGATATAGGGCCGAAACAGAGCGTCTGCGTTTTTGTTGGGGCAATGGCAAAAGGTAAAGACGACTTTGCTGACGGTTTTAAAGACGACACTATTAGCATCAGTAATTACAGTTTGAGTGCCAGTGTGGCATGTGGGAAATTCTGCAATGCGGCCGAAGACGTCTGGAACATCGTCTAGTTGTCTGCCACATGGTGCGTATACCAGAACCATGAGAGCCCTAGATGTATTCATATTCGCTGATTCACCAGGGCACGCTCGTTGTGAGAAAAGGAAGGTTTGCATGTTGTGGACTTGTGTCAGCTACGATACCAACATCAAAGCTTTACACAAGTTATCACTTCGCCTGCGTTGATGCTATTGGATCTGGCTCTGTTTTTCCAACACATTGCAACCGGTTCAACAGACTCAAGGCGCTTCGCGTCCAGGTGGAGCACTTCAACTTGCTCTACCGTTTTCCTTCAACTTCAATCTTGTGTGTTCATTGGCTGTCCTGGATTCAGCTTGGGTGGCAACACCAATTTTTAGGCCCCACAGGGGTATGCGTTGTTGAGAGGATGCTTTATACCATTTAATGGAGGTCATGGTCAAGATTCTATTGACGGAAGTGGTATGATGTCTGAAAAGTTATGGATACGGTACTGGAGGCGGCAAGCGACACTGTAGCCTATGATCTCACATATCCTAGGCTGGCTAATGAGCGTTTTAATTAGATACTTACCTAGTTGATTGGCTGCCTCAACTGACAATTTACAAACTTGTCGCCCAACTCCTACTTCCATTCGGCTATCTTAGCTTAGCTGCAGACGCATTACGTGGCAGCCGGTTTCTCCTGAGCGTACCTGGGCTTGCTATGCACAATCTCATAGTCGAATTGGAGATCGTCGGGTACCAATCGCCAGCATAGCTTGACGTATTTGGTACCTTGATAGCAATACTATACCTGTAGAAACAGGTTCAGTTGAACCTCCCAAAGCTTTCTTTTCACCATCTTAAGTGTACTTCTAATTTGCTGTTATATGTGCTACGATTGTTACCATATCCGACACTCTTGGTTCCAAAGTTCCCCTGAGATGCCTGTTTCGCATATTGGACTCACCGTTTCTCATCTTCCCACATCGTGCTCCTTTTTCTTAGCAGCCCTCACGCCGTTAGGTTACCGATACATCGGCCAGCAAGGGAACCAGATTGGGTTTGGTATAGAGAACGCCGAGTTCTTCATCTGTCAAGAAACCGAAAGGTACCGAAAGCCATGAAGAGCTTCTATCATTCCCTCTAATGATGGTAAACGTAGTGCCAAGGCCAGTGCCGCTCATATCGCCTTCTCGGCTCCGTCGCGCAGCGTTGTCAATGCTTTCTTCCTTGCTGCCTTGAAAGCCGGTGGTCGTATTCACGGCGAGCCTGCAGTACGTGATCAGGAAACAGGCTACTATAGCGCGGCTGTCCTGGATTTCGACGACAATTCCATTGAAGTTATGCATCGCGAAAAGAAAGTGGACGCTTCCGGCACAGCAAGCGGAGATCCAGGCGAACACAGGGTCCTCAAGTGGCAGAAGGAGGTGGTAAGAAGTGCAGTCGGATCCGATGTAAAATCTGAAAAGAGTGTCGCTCGAGTTGTAATCAATAACGTTACTACGCCTACTACGAAGGTTTCCTACTCTCCGCCTGAGCCGAAATCCGGCAGCGAAATGAGCGCCAAAGCCCTTGTAGGGACCTTGCTTGGCGCTGCAGCAGGTGCCGCTGTCGCTTATGCCATGACGAAAGGCGAAGAAGAAAGTCAGAAAGCCTTGGCATCCATACCGGTACTGTATAAAGCTATAGAAGCAGCCAGGCCGTTGCTAGCTCGTTCCGCAACTGAACCTGTACGATCTTATGCTCCATCGAATATCTCCCACGACTCGCGGACTGGACCTCGAGAACTGGAGTATCCCCGCTCATCTGTCTCCCGATCGAGTCATGGCACGCAATCCCATGCCCCATCTGCTGATCGCCGCGCCGGTCCTCTTGCCATTACTTCCCCACTCAGACCAAGCACTCTCGTCGACACGTTCGTACCGCCCTCGGAAGTCGTCTGCTTCCGGCCTCACTCGCTCGTACGTAATAACACAGATAGTATTGCCCATCACTCGAGTGGTAGTAGAATGAAAAATGCAGGCCCTCAGCGTTCAGACCCATACTCCAGTGTTTCCAGTGCCAAGACGATCACGCAGGTACATCTTGGGCAGTTGCAGCCGCCCTCGGTTGTAACTGAGGTGAAAGCCGCCAGAGGCGTGCCTCTGCCAGAAAGCAAAGCAACGAGCACTGCGTCGAGCCGCGCCCCCTCCTTGCGGCGTCAAGTCCTAGATGGAGGGTGCGAGAACGACGTAAAAAGTGTGCTTGGTTCGGTGGCCCCCAGCGACAGCGTTAGTCAGGCTGGCTTAAAAAGATCAAAGAGAAGTCGAAAGCCTAGTAGCCGGTCGAGCTCGCATAGATCCGGAAAGTCAAGAGAACCTAGGAAGCACAAGGACAGCGATGGTGAAAGTTACGCCAGTGAGAAGACTGTCCGAGCTGAAGGGAGCAGGACAGGGAGGAAGAGGGAGAGTGTGGTGAGCCTACCCATTAGGCCTACTAGTAAGGCCAGTGTGCATCGAAGCGTGCGGAGCTTCATACCGGGGATGTAATAAAAGAAGATAGCAGCATACTTGTTATAAGGGTACCACGGCCGTCTAGAAGAATCAATAACAGTCGGATAGTTTCTTGTGATTAGCTCGAGTATCGAAACATTTTTTCATTACGAAACCTGATTCAAATATCGAAAGTCAGGGTGCAGAAAGACATTAGATCACGACCATTTTCCGTAGATCTACTCAAACGAACATATAAACCCAGTTGAATTACCATTGGCTCAAGTCTAATTAGAAGAATGGGAGAATGAGATGTACTCGATGGCTGTTTATCTACTTGATCATGAAGTACTCCGTACGGTAAGGTATCGACAACCACTCCAAGGTGTTTTCTAGCTTAGCACGTGATCGCGGAGCCCTGCACGGGAGATACAAGATAGCAACCGCTTTGTGCGACGCGGACCCTCGTTCACCCATTGTACCTGTGAACCCTCGGAAGCTCCCCACTGTGCGATGGTTCAGTGTAAAAAGTGGATTCACGTAGTTGGGATACCATGACTTAGCAAATAATCACCTCTCCTTCCCCCACGGTGTTCATCTGTCTCTATGGGTCGACTTCTTGGTGCTTAATTGCTTTGTTTACTTGCGCCTCAGCAAACCCAACATTATGGTTCGATAGCGTATCTACCACCAAAATGGATCCCGCTGTACAACGTCTCCTTAATGACAAGCTTTACGACAAGAGGAAGCAGGGAGCACTTGAGTAGGTACTTTGGGACCGATCTGAATGGGCACAAAGCTAACCTGAAGCCGTGCAGCTTAGAGAGAATCATTCGAGAAGCCAGCGCCAACCAGGAGTATGAGAGAATAGCAAAGATCGTAGATCAACTATGCCATGACTACGCTTACGCAGTACACCAACCACACGCTAGGAATGGGGGATTGATAGGCCTTGCTGCGGCTTCAATAGCCCTGGGCTCGGTAGGTAATCACAACCGTGGGCTTGAAATGGTTCTAATAGCCAAATAGGAGGAAGTGGCTCGATATCTGAAAGAGATAGTTCCACCGGTTCTAGCTTGCTTCACCGATCAAGATGCACGGGTTAGATACTATGCTTGTGAGAGCATGTACAATATTGCCAAGGTTGCCAAGGGGGAAATTTTGATCTTCTTCAACGATGTCTTCGACGCCCTTTGTAAGGTACGGAGAATATGTTGCTGCGTTTATTCACATGCTGAACTTTTCAAAGCTCGCCGCCGATTCGGAATTGTCTGTGAAGAATGGGGCTGAACTCTTGGATCGACTCGTGAAAGACATTGTGTCTGAATCTGCCGCAACATACGTCTCGGTGATGCAGTCACCCGATGGTAGTGGATCTGATGGAGACTCGAGCAAAGATTCCGCCGAAGCCTCTTCTGTTGAGCTACCGACCGCATTCTCTCTCGCCAAATTTATACCTTTACTCCAAGAGCGTATTTATGTCATTAATCCATTCACACGTACGTTTCTTGTATCATGGGTTACTTTACTGGATACCATACCGGATCTGGAACTTGTCTCTTATTTGCCTGCCTTCCTTGGCGGATTGTTTAAATTTCTTAGTGATCCAAATAGAGACGTACATGTTGCTACGCAAGGAGCACTTGAACGATTCCTCAATGAGGTCAAGAAGATAGCTAGAATCAAACGTGGCATAGCAGAAAGCCGCAAAGACCACAGCGATGGAAAAGCTAAACCGTCAAATTCGAGTGACAGCGCCAGTGTTCGGACTGATCACAGTACACTGAACGAGAAGTCAGACGCCGCGGAGGCAGACTCTAGTGCTCCCAACGATCCGCAACGTGAAATTGTGGACGGTGATGATTGGGTACCCGGGCAGGACGTGCAGGTCGATCATTCTAAGATATTGGAGATTCTGGTAGCTTTTTTAGAGCCGTCCTCTGGTTTGGTTTACCTAGAGTCGTGTTATTGTTCTGAATACTAATGCCACATGCAGAGGAAGAAATTCAGCTTACTGCGCTTCGATGGATCGACAGCTTTTTCCAGATCTGTCCAGAGGATATCCTCGCTTTTGTTCCTCGTCTCTTGGCGCAGGTCCTCCCTGCAATGGCTAGCGGTAGTGATGTTGTACGGCAAGCTGCGAATCGAGTCAACAATTCCCTTATGGACCACATCGTATCTTTACCTGATGAAAGTCCCTCATCCGACAGTCGACCATCGCCTCTATCACGCATTCCTACAAACTCGCTTAAAGATACTGACGGAAAAGCAAGGCGTCCTTCGACGCCTACTCCAAAAATACCACAGACCACGACAGAGCAAGAAGTAGAGGCGAAAAAAGGTGAGGACGCTGCTGCAATGCCGCCTCCACCATCAATTAGCTCCCCCACCTTGCCAAAACCAGCTGGAGACCTCGACTATGCAGCAGCGGTTAACGCTTTGACACTGCACTTCCTCAACGAGCATGAAGCCACAAGAGTGGCATCCTTGTCTTGGCTTACTATGTTGCATCGAAGGGCCCCGCGGAAAGTGCTAGCCACTAACGATGGAACTTTTCCTGCTCTCCTAAAAACATTGTCCGATCCAGCAGAAGCTGTTGTGACTCGCGATCTGCAACTCCTCTCGCAGATTTCCAAGAATAGTGAGGAAGGTTACTTTACATCTTTTATGGTCAATTTACTTCAGCTTTTCTCTACTGACCGAAGACTCTTGGAGACGAGGGGAAATTTGATCATTCGACAACTGTGTCTAAACCTTAGTGCTGAAAGGATATATCGAACGTTAGCGGACTGTTTAGAAAAGGACGAAGTAGGTTCAAATCCCAAGCAATGTCTCGAATTGCTAATCATAGGGTCAGGATGTCGAATTTGCGAGTATCATGGTACAAAATCTCAACAACAACCTTATTACAGCCCCAGAGTTGGCGGATTTGCGCAAAAGACTGAGAAATCTGGAGTCTCGGGTGAAAACCCAGCCTAACACAAGTCCAGTGCTTTGACTAATAAGCGCAGGATGGTCAAACGTTCTTCATAGCGCTCTTTAAATCCTGGTGTTACAATGCCGTGGCAACGTTCTCCTTGTGTTTACTTGCGCAAGCCTATGAGCAAGCATATAACTTGCTTCAAATATTGTAAGTGGTAGACATCTCCATCATACAAATAGAGCTAACAAATTCAGTGCGGAACTTGAGATGACAGTCAATATGCTCATTCAGATCGATAAGCTTGTTCAGCTGCTGGAATCACCTGTTTTTACTTGTCAGTACATCTCTAAACCTCTTATAGATCAGACAGTGACTCCTTCAGATCTTCGCCTTCAACTCCTGGAGCCTGAAAAGTATCCTCATCTTTACAAATGTCTCTACGGGCTATTGATGCTACTGCCTCAGTCTTCGGCATTCGCTGCGCTCAAGAATCGGTTGAATAGTGTTAGCGCCATAGGCTACCTTCACATCGCCCCACGAACGTATGTGTCTCCTTCCTTATCTCATTTACGCCAAAAAAGCGCTGAAGCGCAGCTCGGTAGTACACCCCAAACACCAGGCGCCCCAGCTTTTGACCGACCAAATCGCCTCAAGGCTAAGGAAGAAGGAGGGATCAAATGGGTGGACTTGCTTGAGAAATTCAAGAGCGTGCAAGAAAAGGCGCGGAGAGCGCATCGGTTACAAAACCAAGTGGAGGACATCATGCCTTTGAACAATGCAGCAATCGAGGCAAATAAGGAAAGGACATTACCTGATGTGCCAAAACCCCCTCCTAGACCACCGAGCGCGAGCGGTACAACGCCGAGATCTGGCCTTAGTGGGCCACTACATAAGCCCAAGTCGAGTCTCGGCAACTTCAGTAGGCTTACTGGTGGCGTTGGCGTGAGGAAAGGAAAGAAATGATGTTTCTCATGTTTATACATATTTACGACCAGAGTTGATAGCCTTGAGATCTCCCTGCAACTGATAATATATCCCTTAATCGGTAGAAGCATCAGCATGAATTGGCTGGCGTTTGGCAAACGGTCTAGGGTCGCAGAAGCAAATGCTTGCTGGGTTGGCTGTCGTGCAATTTGGCAGCCAGAGTTCATGGTATCTGAATTTAATCCTGATACTACTTTACTAGACCACAACGTTGGCAGCTTATTGCCCGCTAATTATTGAGCGAAGAGACGTCAGCCTAAATCCAACAATTGGTCGACGATTCCCCTCTCACTGGACTGTGAGGTGTCCAGTTGAAATCTCCAACCACTTTGTGCGATGTACGTAGCTACTGTACCCTGGTCGCTCCCAACCAAAGAAACGGAGCAGCCTTATGCTGCAGGCTGTCATGGCCCCAATCCCAGGCAGCACAGGGCCTAAAATTGTGCGACTCACTTTGTTCCTCGCCATAAATGGCGAGGCTGGGCCTCCACACACCGCTCCACATGAGCATATTTTTTTGTCCCTTTACCAGCAATAGAGATTAGATTCGATAAGTTTTAAAGTGTGGGATAGTTTTTGTTTTTTTTCCCGATATATACTGCTCACACGCATAGTCGAGTTCATCGTCATCACCTCAAAGCTACGGCAACCCACACAACATTGAGATGGAAAGCCCGGAAGGGGGAATGCCTGAGATGGACGGGGTCAGGGCTGAGGAGGCCAACATAGGAGAGGTCAAGGTTGAAGAGCCTATAATCGAAGAGATCGAAATTGGGGGAGTCGAGGATAACGCCGTTGCTATACCTGAGCCTTCTACAGCTCCACCAGCCAGAATGGGGAAACTTGAATTCAAGGATATCCCACTGGATATGAAGAGGATGGTTCTAAGCTACGTAAGGAGAGAGTTTTGATATGTATTGTTGATCTAAAATTTTGTCATGTCTTTACATCTCCGTTTCATTGTCTGCTACGTTTACGTGCCTTTGCTGGTGCGCCTACCAACGTACTGTGCTTTCATGATTTCGTTTTCCAGTCAAACCCTTGCCTCGTATCTCCATATCTATCTCTGAGGTCTGTTCACCAAATTCCAGTCATTTCGATATCTACGCCGACTAGAGAACCTTCAATACAGTGTGCAATTCTGGGGTTCTGTTCAAAGTTTCAGATCGATTGACAACTATGCAGTAGCTGATTCGCCGGAAATAGATAACCCTTCCATCGGACAGCAAATCTCTCTGCCTTACGAACAAAGACCTTCGGGAAATCGCAACACCAATTCTGTATCGAACCGTAAAAATCTTCGTTGGTGGACCCAAGGATATGCGGCTGAGTGGCGGTTTGCTGAACCGAGAAAATCCTGGCCTGAAGCATATTCGGAATCTTTTCTTAGATTTGGAGAAGGTGACGATTCAGAAAGCACAAATCGACGACTCAGACGATTCTTCCGACGAAGCCGAGGAGTTCGAGGACGTTGCGTTTGCTGCTCGCCAAGCTAATTTTACCATTCGGCTTCTGCTCGATGTTATACCGGTTGATACCTTGGAGTGTTTCAGGTACAATGACTGTTACTTTGAATCCCCATACTCTTACTTTCACATTAATCTTTCTAGACATGCGGAGTTTCAACTTGTGCCTGTATTAGCTGATACTATTTTAGCTGGAATAATTATATGCGAATCTCCATCGATAATTGGGTTTTGCTCTGGAGAAAGCAGAAACGCCTCCAGGAGATCGAAGTCGATGCAACAGACCTTCCGCTCATGCCCATAATCGAGAAAGACCCCAATCTTATAAAAGCCTTCAAAGATGTCCCTGTGCTAAGTCTCTATCCCGCTGAACTCGACGGACTTCGAGTCTGCCAAAAGATACTGCAAGCCAGCCCCGGGGTTAAGGAGTTGACTCTCTCTGCAGGAGCGTTCAAAGCGTCAGATGACAGAGACCCTGAAGATCTTCAGGACTCCAGTACCCATGCAGGTTTATTTAGCCGGACTGTGTTCAGTCATTTGCAGCCTTTCGATGCTTGCTCTCCGCTTATATTGACATCACTCCATCTTGAACACCTATCATTGCGCTATGCGGCTGACACCTACCTGAGGGTCATCAAGTTTAGCTGCCTCAAGACTCTTGAAGTTTTCCATTGTGTAGGTGCCGAGAATTTATTCTCACAGCTGAGCAAGCCAAATATTCGCCCTGGTCAATTGAAGCACCTCTACTGGACGCAGAGTAGCGTCAGGGAATCGCATATTCTTGAAGCATTCGAAGGACTGCTTGAAACCCTGCTAGGACTTGAGACGTTGCATGTGGAAATTGACTATGTCGATAATCTGCCGAAGGTAAAAGCGATAACACATCACGGCAAGACCTTGAAATACCTAAGTATGAACATCCAAGCAGTCGATAGCACTATCAACTATGATCCTGTGGATTTCACATACCTCTGTACTAGCTGCCCAGAGCTGGAGCAGCTGTCTGTCGCGTTCCCGGCTACTCCTGTCGACTCTGCAGAAGCAAGTCCCAATTTTGCGACATTCCTGGTAAGAGCTCAAAGCAGGCAAGCTGTTTCATGGTCTTTTACTTACTTGCATCGGTAGACAAGCATAAAGAAGCTTCGTCATCTTAGGACGCTGAACATTAATCCGTTCCCTACTACACATGGGTCCATTATCAATAATCGTGGCAAGATAAAACCACGCTGCCTCGAGCTCTACAAGTATAAGCTCCAACGACTGCTTCAGAATACGTTCGAGATCTGCGACCGTCATGCCGCCGAGATGAATTGGGGCTTGGGTAATCGTTCGGTGTTGTCTGTCATCGCCGTGGGTGCGAATGGCACAGTGATGTCGAACGGCACTCATCATGTTAAGCTAGAACCAGTTCAGTATGTTCGCGGGCAGCAGATTGATGCTTTTGGAAAACGTTCGATGATGGCGGTTAAGATAGAGAGGCACCTGGTAAGATTTATTGAACCGGAGTCGGATATCCTTGACGTGCACATTTGTAACGTATGAAAAATGGCGGTTGCCGTTCTTTCCGTTCTGCAAGGCGCTCAGTTGGAGGATTTAGTGTAGATATCTGCTTCATGTCGAGGCTTCTGGCGCTAATGATGGAGATTTTGCTCCATACCAAAGTACCTACCTTAACCTCGAGTCTAACCCTGAACCTCTCAATGCTGGTCTGAAATAGAAGTAAACCGATTCTCTGAATCGAAGGGACATAGGCAATCCTCCTAGGCCACTGTTGACCCATGTCCAAATTACCCTTGACCGCCTTCGGTAGAGCGTGATTCTGCCGCCATCCTGCCATTGACCTTCACCTCACTTCCAGGACAAAACTAATACTTTCACTACCTAAACACATTCTTTCGCTCTTTAGCTTTCATTGCGCACGCGTAACAATCAGTGTTTCACGATATGCCCCTACTGTCTTCACCTATCCTTCTCTTATGGCTTCTGTACATGTACTCTACGTTATAAGGCATCAAACGCGTTGTTTAATGTGAATTGTGAGCGGATGAGAACAAGACCCTCGTTCAATCACGACTATGATAGACCACGAACGCGATGGTGACGATGATTCCAACAATCTTTGGACCCGGTAAACGTCTTCCTCGGCAATGTTGGCGCTGTCGAAGTGTGCGAACATAGGAAATGTCTAGGCTAACAATTTACTCAAGACAGCAAGATCTCCCTGGCCCGTTTGACAACCTGAAAGTCAGTGACCGACCCGTACCAACGAGTCGCAATACTGCTATATCAAATATTGAATATGCTACCTCCAAACTGGACAAAGCCTTTACCAAAGCTGCCGGAGGATCAAGGAAGAGGAAGCGGTCACGCTCTTATGAGTGTGCCGATAATGACAGCGAGGTCGCCGATGTTATTTTGGAGGCCCAAGGCACGAAAACAGCGGCGAAGCTAAAGATAAAGCAACCTGCATTGCATTTCGAATCCTTGAGGATACCAGACATGGTCTTTCCGAAGTCAGCCTATCGGGGTCATGATTCATTGCTACCTGTCAGTTCTGAATTGGACGTCCTTCAGGATTATCTCGTAAGTTGCGCTTAGAACTTAAATTACAACGTTTGAAGAGGCTGAAATTTCATTTCAGACCACAATCGCACCTGAGCGTAATAACCAGGTGCTTCTAGGCAACGAAGAATTTACCTCGTTAGATTTAGATGAATTTTGCATTTATCGATCCGTCAAGATCAGAACCAACAGCAAACAGAGAAACAACACCGAAGAAATGCCTACCTCAGGAGAGATGGTTGAACTCCATGACATGGGTGTTCGGAATAACAATTTGTTCTTCTTCGATGGGATCATATCGTATGGGCAGACTCGGCGTTACGTGCAGAAGATGCCTTTTGAAATCTTGTCTATTGGTGGTTATGAGAATACCGATCTACATACAGTCGGCGACAGCCTGTGGATACAGTCTAGACTCGGGAAAAGTCTTGATGTTTGGTACTGCTTGAAGACTCCCGCCGTGCAATATCGAAGGTTCTATAAGCCATTCCTATGGATCGCAGATTTTGCTAAGCATCTAGTGGACTACATGCACAACCATAAGCAGGTGCGTCTCGTTGATCTTAGGAGCTCATTTCAAAAATGGCTGGATGATATGCACGGGACGGAAGAGCGGTTTCGACACTGGTTAGGCGAAAGAGGCAATGCAGATTTCCGAAGTGTCGCCGCAGCTTATGCTACGTTCCTCCTGAATCAAGCCTTTCAGCTTGACGCGATATACGCCGAACATCCTCTGTGGAACGACATACATCCTTTGACCTTAAATTCTATTCCACTGCAGGTTGAGCATTCTGAGAGCGATGGATTTAAAGGATCTGCACATCAGCACAAGACTGTCGTTACTCCTTACGTATATGAGGCCTTCAAGCACTTACCCTTTGCTAAATGCTTCGAAGTCGTTCATGATCGACGAAATAAGGCAAAAAGAAATATCAGCCTCAATAATGAAAGCTCAACCAGCATTTCCACAAGTCACAATAAGCCGCCCAATGATCAAAACCGTGTGTGCATTGGAGACGTAGTCGCAGTTAGAAGCGACGCGGAAACCAAGTGGAAGGGGAACGATAAGATGTGGTACGGCTATGTTCAAGGGATTACGCAAACCGAGATCGGTCAGAAGCTGGATCTTCTATGGCTTTACCGTCCATCCGATACTGCCTGTCAGAGTATGCGCTATTCACACTTAAAGGAGCTGTTTCTAAGCGATCATTGTAATTGTGGGGACGGTCCCATATATGCACACGAAGTTGTCTTCAAACCACGCGTGGCGTTCTTTAAGGGACCCGATTTCAGAGAGACAGATTTCTTTGTACGTCAGAGATACGTTGAAGGCGAATCGGCTTGGGTGACGTTGAAAAAGATAGATTTTCGTTGCGACTGCAATGTGAAAGCTCTGAGCCGTGAGTACAAAATCGGCGATACTCTACTGGTTGCTCGTGCTATTTCCGAACAGGTCTTGGAGCCCGTTGTGCTACTTGAGAAAGCTTCTAAAGGGTCAACGGATTTGTTTCGAGTCGGCTTGCTACAACGATTGAGTGAAGTCGTTGGTAAAGATATTAACATAGAACCCAACGAGCTGGTTTACACGAGCGTTGTAGAAGACATTCCGATAGCCAGTGTTCATCGACCCTGTCATATTCGCTTCTACACAAAGGAAGAAAAAGCTCAAGGAAACATACCTGCTCCATATTGTCGGCAAGGAACCGCAGATTGCTTTTTTATCACTTCTCAACTTTCTTCAGATGATGAAAACTGCCCTAGACCACTGAAGAGACCATGGCCCTTACCTTTCAATCAAGGGTGGGACCCCGCAGCGGCATCGTGTCAACCTAAGCTAAGGGGACTCGACATTTTCTGCGGTGGAGGTAATCTAGGCCGCGGTCTTGAGGAGGGTGGCGCTGTCGAATTCGAGTGGGCGGTCGACTATTTCAAGGAGGCGATACACACATACAGAGCCAACTTGAAAGAATCGAGTAATACTAGATTGTTCTACGGATCAGTCAACGACTTCCTTCGCCAAGCTCTCGAAGGGCGAGGAGGGAAGTTAGTAGCACAAGCGGGCGAAATTGACGTGATATCTGCAGGTAGTCCGTGTCAGGGCTTTTCCACAGCGAATCAAAGTAAGGGAAGCAGTCAAAGTCTTCTAAATGTGTCCATGGTCGCGTCTGTACTCTCTTATGTCGACTTTTATCGCCCTCAGTATGCTTTTCTGGAGAACGTTCTTGGTATGGCGAAGTGTGGTGTTAATGGCAAGGAAGAGAATGTCTTTGCGCAGGTGATCTGTGGCCTCGTCGGCATGGGATATCAGGTTCGACCTTTCTGTCTTGATGCATGGAGTTTTGGCAGTCCTCAGAGCCGAACGAGGCTCTTCATTTCTATCGCAGCGCCAGGTCTTACACCATTACCCGATCCACCCCAGACACATGCACACCCAGACGGTATCCCTGGTCGTTCGTTGGGGAAAACAGCCAACGGACTACCTCTGGGTTCTCGATATTGGGGCCTGACACCTTTCGAATATGTGACTATCGGAGAGGCCACGAAAGATTTGCCCAAAATGGATGGAAAAACGACTTGCATACCGTTCCCTGACCACCGCGTCACTCGACAGCTCTCCATCGTCAATCAAATCAAAGTCTCTTGTATCCCCCGCTTTCCAAGAGGCATGAGCTTCGTCAAGGCTGCGAGACGAGGGTTAATGCCGCCGCCTCAGATGGAAGGCTTTAAGAACGCGAACAAGATTAGGACAAGCGAGACGTCAAGATCGTGGCAGCGTGTCAATCCCGAAGCACTCGTGTCTACAGTGACAACATGCTGCCAGCCGGAGGATGGAATCTCTGGTTCTTGGGTGCACTGGAATGAGGATCGGACCATCAGTGTCATGGAAGTTCGCCGGGCACAAGGATTCCCTGATCGCGAGGTCATTGTTGGCAGTCCAGCTATGCAATGGAAAATCATTGGCAATAGCGTTGCTCGTCCGGTGGCTCTTGCCCTTGGAATGTCGCTGAGAGCCGCGTGGTTGGCCAATAACTCATCGGCACCGCCTCAATCGGCTCTCGAAAGAGTAATACTACCAGTACGCACACCCGGTAAACGCCTTATCTCATGGCAAACACTCGAGACTCGCCCTGAACCGCCCCGCAAAAAGCGAAAGTTACACACCTCCACCCCGAACTCGCCAACGTTGCCCCAAGAAACCATCACCATATCCTCCGACTCCGAAACCGACACCGAGACCCTTAATAACTCTACTGCTCATACAGTTCTGAGCACCACCTGCGAGGCGACGTCCTCGGATACGGATGGCACAAAGACGACTTTCACCCACACAAAGTCAAGAATGATGTACGAATCGCGAATGATGCAAGAATAAAGGATGACTAAAAACAATAAAATCCATGTAACGAATGAAGAAGACGCAAGCATTGAAGATGTACACTTGAAGATGCACCTCGCACCATGGATCTTCTTCTACACTGTATGGTTGGGAATCCATTTTGTCTGGAATGTAAGCTTGGAAGATGTAAGCTTGAGAGATAGATGCGGGAGAGGCGCATTCTATTGTATGTGAAGGTTCCTATTACCAGTCGGAATAGTGATGCAAGATACCCCACAGCATTTTCGGCCTTATCAAAGAATTGTCTTGTAATATAGCCGCGTTCTGTGTATCAGATCTATCGAATGAAGGTTTTTCGGAAGTGACATTTCTCTCTTAGATTCTTATGCTTGCTTGGACAAGAACCTCAGAGAATGAAAACTCGCTGGTGGCGTCGAACGGCTCAGCCAGCATTGCCTTTTGAAGTGATGAATTCTCAAGTACATGGGTTGTTACAACCGAAGAAACGAGTGGATGCACGAAGATATACCAGCCAGGTTCTTGAATCACGATTGTTTCTAGGCTGGGGTGCAGTACACTGATATGTAGATGGCCATAATACACGCCCCTATCCAATAAACCCCAGATACTCCCACCTCCAATCGCTGCCCTGTTCATATGTACCATGTCCATAGAAGATCCAACAGAGTCTGCCCCCTAAACCCCGAATCCTCACATCCACAAACACAGCTTCCCACTCGCCGTTCCGGCCGCGACCCACTGATTGCTCGGATGAAATTGCGCCACGGCCGGCACCGCCGTGATGCCCTCCCCTCCCAATTGTGCCAGCTGCTCCCCTTTGGCTGTGTAAATGTCGACGAAGCGGTTCATGTTGCCGATGCAGAAACGCTGGATCGAGTTTGGGGGGTGGAGTTGCCATTGGGCGCGGAGACTGTTTTGGGGGGCGGAGGGGTTAGTGAGGGAGGGGGTTCAGGGAGTCAATTCTATTGTGTAAAAAAAAATTGCATGGGAGGGTGGGTTTGGGGCGGGAGGAGAGAAGGAGCGCTCACATAGTGACCCAGCGGCCGGTTTGGTTGTTGTGTTTGATGATTGCCGAAGGAGCCATTTGCTTATCTGACAGCTTTTTACCGGGTGACCAGGCGCCCATGCTCTCGAACGTGTGGATCTTGACCGTGTCATCGTAGCTAGCTGTTGCAACCTGGCCTGCGCTATTAAATGCGGCGTGGCTGACGCTCAGCCGGCTCTCGTGTTCACCGATTAGAGCTGGTACTTGCGTACCGACTTTGCCGCTTAGTTTCCGCAAATCCCAGACGCGCATGAAGCGATCTAGAGAGGCTGTGGCAATGAAGTGGGGGTTTGACGGGTTGAGGGAGAATCCACCAATTTTCTTTTCCGAGAGCTTGAAGAGGTCCGTGGATTTAGCAGGTGTTCGGGTGTCTGTTCTGCCGAGGTAGCCATCTAGGCGGGAGAAGTAGAGGAGATGAGGGGATTGAAGGTCCATTTCTACGCCGGACAGGGGCTCGTCAAGGGAAGGATCGGAAGGGGCGTAGATTTCGGAGGAGGTAGATTTGGTAAGGTTAAGAAGGCGGAGGGAAGAGTCGTAGGAGCAGGTGTAGAGATGGGAGGGGTTGAAGGGAGAGAATTGGAAGGAGGAAATTGTACGCGTGTGTAGGTGAAAGGAGGTGATGTTGGGTTCGGGGCCGTCGTCTTCGTCGTCTTCGGCTTCTTCGTTATTTATTGGTTGGGTTGCAGTTTGCGAGCCGTCGAATATACCAAGGTTTCCGAGCTTGTCGCCAGCAAAGACAAGGGGTTTCTCGACTACTGGATGGAAGCCTAGGGAGTAGATTCTTTCTGGGGTAATTTTGATCCTGTTTGGCTCAAATCCCTCATATAATACTAGACCGCTCATCTCTTCCCTAAGCGCCCTTAGCTCTTTGTCTGAAGTTTCTTTGACCTCTTCTTTCCCAAACGTCCGCTCGTACGGCTTAGCTCCTCTGGACACAATATCCACGAGGAAATTTTCGCTTTTGTCCCAATCCTTTCCTGCGACCACCACATCGCTCAGATTGAGGTCGCCAGATACTCTTTGCCGCTTCGCTCTCGCTGCCTCTTGTACGGCAACATAATCGTCCTCGGCCTTCCTCTTTGCAACCTCACTATCTGCGGTCAAACCTAGAAGTCGGGACGAAGTCCTCCTTGGTTGAATCTCTTCCTTGACTCGCTTGACGAGTCCCTTTTTCTTGTGTGTAAAGGTGCTCTTGTTTGATTGCTTAGCGACTGGCTTCGGTCCAAGGCCTGCGGAAGCGGCATCAATTGCAAGTTGCTTGAGGAGGTTGTCTCGCTGGGCAATGTTTGCCTGGCGCTGCTTCTCATACTCGCTGATTTCGGCAGGCTCTTTCTTGACCATGGTTAATACTCGAGACTATGAAGGAGCGAATAGACAGCGAGGTCATCCAATAAATGGTTGGGCGCGATGCTAGCATATGTCGAATCTGGGCGTCATAAGGCGCGTGAGATCTGGAGACGCGACGCAATCTAGTGAAGAGCTAGCGCGTCATGCTAAATCTCAATCTCTAAGTAAGGAAAGTATTCCCGAGGGCTATTGAGCTCTTGAGAAAGCTCCTAGAACTTCCAACACGGTGACCATCCGAGTTGTTGATGCAGAGAGTCTGTGCTCGTTAGAGCTGGGCTGAGAACTTCACCATGCATCTACGAAGCCTTTGCCTCACCTTCGCCAATCTGCATGCTTACACTTTGTCAACGCCTCTACTTCCTTTCCTCTACGAGACTCGGACGTTGCAAGCAAAGTCACTTTTCATAAAGGCTCGTAGACCGAGCTCTTGTATCTATCAGAACCACCGCAATTTCTGCGCTACGTCTCGATCTCGACTGCCTAATGACAAACCACGATCAGACCATAATATCCCCTTCGAAGGGATCCCGACACACCTACACGAGCCATCACCGACTCCTACTCCCTTACCTTTCTTAAAGCCTAATCGAGAGTCTACAATAACTGCGTCGGAACAATCAACATTCGATCGAATCTTTTCAGACCTAGCCCAGTCCACAGCCAAGGAAGACCCAGAAGACGAGCTTATAAACGATGATTTGGAAGATGAAGTGGAGGACGGAGCCAACCTACAAACCATCTTCGATGCCGCTATCCAGCAACTTAGTATCCGAGAAGATCGTTATGCCGAAGCCGAAGAAAGGAACCGACTCAAATTTGCCGAGCGCCCATTGGCACGAGCATTCAACGTTATCTCTGATAAAGACAGCATATGGGGCAGGTCAGGAGAAGTTGGTGACGATTACGAAGTGCTAGCGACGGCACACCGTGCACATGAGAAGAAGGTTTACGGCATGCTCGACAATGTCGAAACCGACATCGAGCTATGGCGAGTTCTGGAAACCGAAGTCTTCAGCTTAGTCGAAGTTTTCAAGGCCCGCCGGGAGAAAGAAGAACGCGAAGCCGCCCAAGCCGCCAAAAAGCCAAAAAATGTCGTAGGCCGCCGAAAGAAGAAAGAAAAAGAAGAAGACACAAAAGAAGTACCAAACATTCTATCAACCTCAGACGCCCTCGCACCCAACGCCCTGCTCTCGATCCTCCAAGCCAACTACGGCTCCTACTGCCTACACGCCATGCGCCTTCTGCGCACGCGCTTCCTCACCTCCCCATACACGCTGTACCTCCTCCCCACCATAAAACGCCTCGGCCCCATCTCCTACGTCCTAGGCGCCAGCACCCACCTCTTCAACGAGATCCTCTTTATCAAATGGTCGCAATACAGCGACTTGCATGGCATAGCCGACCTGATGGTCGAAATGGGAGCCCAGGGTGTCGAAGCCAACGAGGTTACGCTGAGACTTTTGTGGGTGATCGGTAAGACGAGGGATAAGGGCAGGGCTGGAGAGCAAGGCTGGGCGATGAAGGCATGGTGGGGTATGGGTGGGCCGGTGGAGGGGTGGAAGAGGATCAAGGGTGTTTCGAGGAGGGCGAGGCATGAGGTATTTGAGCAGAAGCTCAGGATGGCTACGGAGCGGGGGGAAGAGGTGGGCATGGATGAGGGCGCAGAGGAGCAAGAGCGTACGACTCTGGATATTGGGGAGAATGTATCGGTTGCCGGACGAAGGAAGGCTGGTGAGGCTCCTCCCATACGCAAAGTACGACTTCTTGTGGTCAGGCCCATTGGGATATAATTCTTCACTGTTCGTATATTTCTCTATACTCCGCGTCTGTTATTTGCCTTTTTGATACCCAGGGCATAGCAGACATCAAACGAAGAACCGCGCTCCCCTTGGCGTCTTCGAAGTCCTCGAGAACACCCTAGATGTTACAGCCATGTTGATTGAGATGTGGACGAAACACCCCCTCGTCCAGTCCAACGTTCAAACCCATATAATCTATGAGTGATACATCACTTTCTATTCCACTCCAATTCATCGCCATCCTATTTACCACGACGCTGTAACCTCAACCCCTCCCCTTCATATCCTGACACCCTTACTCCTCAACCCATTCACAACTCCCATCCCCTGATACCCCACCCACCTTCCCACGCCTCCCAGCACCTCATGCGTCTTCCTCGCGCCCTCCAGCCTCCTTTCTAAAAACGCCTCCGTCTCTGCAAAGTCCGTGGAGGTGTCTTGCGTCATGAAGAGTTCGGCGGCGGCGTAGATGGCGCTCAGGGAGGCGCGTTTGGTGTACCAGGATGTGTCGACGGAGATATCGCCGGCGAGGAAGAGGAATTCGTCTGAGAGGGCGGCGAGTTCGCGCAACGAGGAGGGGAGGTTGAGGGGGAGGGCGAGGAGGGCGAGGGCCTGGGGGTGGGAGGTCAGGGTTGGTTGGTGGGGTGGGAAAGGAGGGGAGTGGCCCTAGGTACCTCTTGCCAGCGGTGTATGATGGGTTTATTGACATGTAGCCGTCGAAGAGTAAGAATTCTGACATTTGCAGCAATGTTCAGAGGCAGTTCTTCGGCTGAGGGGGCATGCTGAGCGAGGGCCAGACGTTGGGTTACGAGGTGGTGGTTCACGAGGGCGAAGGCGCCGGTGGGAAAGAGATTGACAGATACGTCAAGGTATCCGGCGTCTCGAGCGCCGTGGACAAGAGCAGTGTTGGTGAAGCCATGGCTGGGGACGTGGGAGAGAGCGGCGGAAAGGATGGCGTTTTCGGTAGGGGTGAAGGGAGGGGGTGTTTCATGCTCGTACGAGTGGTAATTACGGGTACATGATGGTATTCGGCGGCTAATGGTCAATCGAAGGGTGCGAAGAAGCTGAGGTAATGCCATTGATCGGTAGACGGTAGGTAGGAGTACCTCGGTGAGTACTTCCGTAGTGAGCCCACCAACGCTTCTGAAGCTCCCGGCTCCTGTAGTTCCGTGGCGCTCTCGCTACACCGTCCCGCTGCCCTAAAATACGCCAGCGCTGTTTCGACTAGGTACCTTAAGGTATTACTCCTTACCTCCATACACATCGTCATTCGTCAAGTTAGGAGAACCCCCAAGGCGTTTGGGTCCTCGGACGCTGAATCTTAATAAATTAGATCCTTCAAACTTTCTTCAAGATCAGATGATACAGCGTTCTGCGCAATAAAAGCATTCCATTCGTCGTTCTCAGCCCTCAACGCATTGCTAACCCGAGATGATGATGATGATGACAGTAATTACTCCTTCGTCCCTCCTCAAGTACTAGGTACCTTAGGTACGGAGTACAGTATGCTTGTATATCAGCCCTAGCGGGACAAGGCAACGTCAACGTCCTATTGGTCAGACGGTTAAAGTGCAATCACAGGCTTTACTCCGTCCAGCCTGAGCCAGGATTGCTAGTAGATGCCTCCTGTGGTCAAGCACGGTAAAATGCTCTGCATATCGAATGACCTGCATCATTGAATGGTCGACACCGCAAGTTGTTATCACCCTAGAACGTGTAGCTGAACGGTAATCGGCAAATTCATCTAACCCAGATGCATACTGCATGCCTACCTTGACCAATGCTATCTTAGACAGATGGAGTGGTTCACAAAAAGACTTTTTGATAAATTGTGGTCGCTTGGCAATCCCACTGGGAGCCTCATGCCGTCGGATCATCTGGTTCTGTCTGCTGCTGTACTCGTAAGGTAGCCAGGAGAGATAGGATGGTGGAGATTGAGGGATGACTGTCCGGAGAAGAGGTGATAGTTGCCGATGAACCTAAGGGCGAAGTTCATGCCGAGTTGATTAGCAGAAGGTGAACCCAAGTGGTAGAGATGCAGTAGTGAAAGATTCCACATCCCTGGTCCGCTGGATTGATTGATCAACGCACTCAGAGACCTAGGATCACGCCACGCGTGCTAACAAGATTACAAGAGTGGGCTTCAGAGAGGACATTTGGCAAGTAATCCATGGTCGTTGAGAACCACGATGCCTCAGCAAGGCCATTATTGTCTGCTGTCTGGTTAATCTCCACGCTTCGGAGATTTGTTTCGCAAGTGCTGTAGGATGCCTTCGCTGTCCTTTGCTGGCGCGTGGGTATGGAATCCATTTCAAGGTGACAGACTGACAGTACTCGAGCACCTCTTCTGGGGCTTAAAGTACAAGGAGGTACCTAAGGTTACCGTAGTACTGGAAGATCATGTGATGGTTCACTTGGCGGTGCCCGGGAAGAACGCCAAGTCTTATCGTGTTAGTAAGCCGTGCTCTAGCCCAAACTGCGGTTCGCTTCTCTTAGCGTCATTCAGAGCCTTATGGGAGATGTACAAGTACAACGTTCCAATGTACTCCGTACCCTGCCACTTGCAGTCGCACACCGGTCTCTCCACGATCCTGGTAGACCACTGTTTGCCGCTTGTGCTGCCACTCGGGTCGATCGGTTGGTAATTCGAGCCTGTACGGATACTGCGCCTAAGCCCCGTCCTTCCCTCAGGCCTTCTTCACCGACCAGCCTGTCAGATCATCAAGGTACGTTTCGACCCCCTAACGTGGAAAATGCGGTGATGAAAAGAGGGTTGCTGCATCCATGGTTCCTTGCGCACGAGCATTGAGGCTGACCGGGAAACCGCAATTTTGTTAGGGGGAAAGAAAAAAGGAAAGACAGAACTTACAACGGCACCACAAGGCAAAACTAGGCAACTTGGAGCTGCAGCCCCACACCCCACACCTCATCAATCTTCCTTCTTGTCAAAAACCTTCTTCCACAGACAGCCAGTCGTTCCAACATTTGAGTGGTCCGGTACTCAGTCCACGCGCTCCCGAAGCACTCTCCGAGTCGATTAGTGCTAGATATCGTTGACCGTTCCGACTAAACCCCTGTCTACCGCCTGGCTGCTCAGCGACATTTCTCGTGCACCATCACAGTCACAGTGCCTTGAACAAAGAACCCCTCGGCAATCGTACACTTCTGCTACCTTACCATCATGGGTCGGTCTCCTCCCTCTCCAAACCTTTGTACTAAGCTAGCTCATTGATGGTCTACGGCGGGCCATTGTGCCTCTGTTTCTGCTAGACTTGAAACGCGTCTACTTTGTCATCCACCTGTCTTATAGTCTACTTCTCGATGTGAGATACAAAGCTCACAATCTTGTACACAGATTCCGCGGACACCTATCGCCCTCACGCAGTAAGTAGCAAACCTTTTCTTTGGGCTGACTTCCTTTCGTGTCCGATAATTGCATGACTTGCATTGTGGATGATGGTATTCGTGCGCGAAAAATTCCACACCAATCCCTTCAGATTTCACTGTTTTGTGATTGCCACTTAACACAGCAACAACCAAAGTTCTATCTTTGCTTTCTGAAGCTGAACGCATCCGCGTTTTTCCGAAAACATCTTTGGCTGTTTTGCAATGGTTCAAGAACCGGGTATGGAAATGACGATGAGCAACCACAATACTGATGCCTTTAAGCGGGAGAGATCACGATCGCCCAGACGTCGCTCTCGTAGCCCTCGTCGTAGCCGTCGGTCGTATTCTCCGCGCAGCCGTTCTCGCAGCCGCGAAGACTACCGAAGGAGTGAACGTCGCTCACGGTCGCCGATGAGTGGTGCCGCCGGAAGCTACGGTCGTGGCGCAGCACCCCCAGCAAGGAGTTTCGAAGAACGTGCGCAAGCAAAGGAGCAGATGATGGCTTCAGTTCGGGAATCGTCCCAGCAAGAACGTCGAGTCTACGTCGGCAATCTTTCCTACGATGTCAAATGGCACCATCTCAAAGATTTTATGAGACAAGGTAGGCTTCAAGACACTCTAATCTCTGCAGTCGCTTCCTACTATTAATCGATAGCTAACACTCTCTGCTCCAGCGGGGGAGGTTCTCTTTGCAGATGTGTTGTTACTTCCGAATGGAATGTCGAAGGTGGGCGCCAATACGTAGATGTGGCTGGTCTTTCTGGTTTTGTTTTGGTTGTTGGACGTTGGATTGACGGGTTGGGACTTTGTCCGCGGGTTATGTAGGGATGCGGGTAAGTCGTTCTCAACAACGTGTAGCTGGCTCTGTTGACAAGTAATAGGATTGTGGAATACGCAACAAGGGAGCAAGCCCAGCAAGCGGTCAATACGCTCAGCAACCAGAATCTGATGGGTAGACTTGTCTACGTTCGAGAGGTATGTGAGATATTGCTGGACCTCGGAAATGGACTTAGCCCCAACAGCACTTGAAAGTTTGAGCCAACAGAACGCTGATCCTCACTGCATCTTAGGATCGCGAAGCGGAACCGCGTTTCACCGGACCACCTCCAGCCCGCGGTGGCTATGAAGGAGGTCCACCCCGCGGTGGTGGGTTCGGTTACGGAGGGGGAGCGCCTCCTCCTTCGAGTGGTGGCCGTCAAATCTTCATCAACAACGTTTGTCTTTTCCAGCCCTTCCCTCCCCACCCTTGTTGTGAGCGTTGTTGACTTCGATGGATATAGCTGCCTTACACTGTTGGCTGGCAAGATCTCAAGGACTTGTTCCGTCAAGCTGGTATGTAATACCTGAACACTAACAGTACCTATTAGTTATCCGTCAATGGAACAGTATTGACCGTTTTCGTGTAGCCCAGCAAGGTGCCGTTATCCGTGCCGATGTGCACCTAGGTCACGATGGTCGTCCAAAAGGCTCGGGTGTCGTTGCTTTTGAAAGCGCCGAGGACGCTCGCAACGCCATTGCCCAATTCAACGGTTACGATTGGCAAGGCCGTATGCTAGAAGTGCGTGAGGACCGCTTCCCCGTACCTCCTGGTGGCGGTTTCGCGGGTCGCGGCGGCTTCGGAGGTGGTATGGGCGGACGTGGAGGTTTCAGTGGCCGTGGAGGATATGGTGGTGGCCGTGGATCCTTCGGAGGCGGTTATGGAGGACGTGGAGGTGGCTTTGGAGGTGGCTACGGTGGTCCCCCTGCCGCCGGTTACGACGCTGGCGCTGCTCCAGGCACTGCTGTCGCCCCGCCTAATCCTTTCACTGACTTTGCTTCCTCTGGGGGCGAACGCAGCGAAACCATCTATGTTCGAAACGTAAGCCTTGTTCTCTTGCGTATTCCATCGCGCGAACGCTAATAAGTCAGTTGCCTTGGTCTACGAGCAACGAAGATCTAGTGGAACTCTTCTCAACCATTGGAAAGGTTGACCGCGCTGAGATTCAATATGAGCCCAACGGACGTTCACGCGGTACCGGTGTTGTTCAGTTCGATACTGCTGAGAATGCCGAGACGGCTATATGTAAGTTTTCTCTGCTGTTTGCTGGCATTAGTATACTCACTCTTTCGCAGCCAAGTTCACCGGCTACCAGTACGGCGGGCGCCCCCTCGGTTTAACCTTCGTCAAGTATATGAATCCCAACAACGGTGATGCTATGGAAGAGACAGAAGGACCAGGAGGGATGACGCAAGATCAGATCATGTAACGACTGCCAGAATTACCTACTTACAGTACGCTCCTGCGGATCTCGACTGTCCATCTTCTGTTCAAAAGTTTGCTTTCTTAGCTAGATCTCATACCTTCACTCCAGGCTTCACTTGTCCAAGAAGGCATTTTCTCGGTAGTCGGAAAAGTGGATTCAACCTTTACTGGCTGCTGCCCGAGAATTTTACACATGTACCATCACTTTTCCTTCGTTAGCTTCTAACTGTGAATAGTCGATTAGGAAAACCATGGCTTGAACACTTCTCCATGGGCTACAAGAAAAGAATTGGGAGCACGGATCTATACTGCTAATTGTGTAGAGCGTATGTAATCACCAACGACAGTACGTGGATACCGTTCTAATTGACATTCGTCCTCAACGCTGCCCCATCTCCAGCCAGCCCATCAACTTCCTTCCGCCAGCGTTCACAACCGGCTCGTACTGGGTCGGTATTCCAAATTGCCGCAAGACAGAACAGATGCAACGCCTAGTGCCACACTACAGACCAAGTCGTCGTCCTGAAATACCTTACCGCAGCTTGGTGGCTGGAGATCATGGTAGAGACTGTTTGACTACGGTTTTCCAGTGAATCTGCAGTTGATGAATTTGTTCCCCATTACCTAATCACCATATCGCAGTTTAGATCTTTACATACCGTATCCTTAACTATTTCTAGGTACGGATAAGGGTTGAATTGTGATTTAACTCGAGGATACCAGCCTTCTTTCTGCTTAGCCCATTGATTTTTGTATATCTCATAAGCTTCCTTGCGGACCACAGCGGCATTCTTGTCCACTATTTGCGGAACGTTCATCTGCTCTACGTTACACATTTCTCGTACTCACTGTTCCAAGAGTCCCAAACGACTCATCTCCGGACTCAACTGCCTCTGGGATTTCAGTGTCTCGGTGAGGTTCGGAGGAAGGTATCTCTCGGAACGTGCCTTCCTTGAGGTGAATTTCACTCCGAAGGTCGAAGAAAATTGAGCTCACCCCAGTCAATGATTCACTTCAATCCCACCTCACGATCTCGTCCCTACAATTGTATCATCCAGAGCCCCCTGTTGCTCCATGACTAGAACCTACCACGCTCCTATAGACGTGGCGACTACACTGCTACATAGTACTCACCCCTCGATTTCTTTGACAAACTAGTCGAACGCGCTCACTTGACAGTCAACGTACGCAAGCCCTTCCTATGACTCAATTGCAGAGGCTGACTTATTCCACTTAGATGGATCGCCTGCCACCGGAAATTCTCTGCTATGTTCTGGAATACTCAACATGGGGCCACAAGGATGAGAACGCGCCAGCCCCAAATGGTCCTACAATCGTGACTCTAAAAGCACTGCGACTGTGCTGTCGAACGTTTGCAGAGCTTGGTGCGATGTACCTTTTCGCTCGGCTATCGGTCTACATGACCGACTCCAGCTTCCTTAAGATGAGAAACATCGCTGAACACCCTGTATATTCACATATGGTTCACGAGCTCAAGATCTTCCCGAGACTTCTTAGTTTTATGTTGGACAAGGATTATTATCGGAAAGAAGCATGGGACCTTCTTGATATTGAAGCATACGCATTACACTGCCCTTTGTCTACTGAAGAAGTGGATGCCACATATGGACGATTCGAGGGGATCTGGGAGGATCAAATGAGATGTCTGGCAATATCGAGACCAGACTTCGAGCCGCCATGGATTACTTTACTCAGCTTCATAACATGACCTCTTGTACACGGCAAGAGAACGAAATGAGCCAATCCAGGCAATTAGCCTTGCCCAATGAATAATGTCTAGATGGAGGACTACGAACGTACCGTGGCGAATACTGGAAAAATTATGGAAATAATACAGCTGATACTACAGTATATCAATTATAAGGGCGATAGCATCGAGTCGTCCCCTCAATTCTGGGATTCTCCGAGGAGGAGTGATCTTTAGGTCCTTTTCCCTAGATTTCGTGCGCTTGTCTGCTGAAGACCTTGGATTGATAAAGCGAATAGTTACTCGCTTGACTTCTTTTAGCGTTAACGTCCGCAACGACGAAACGAACATCGGCATTCCGGTGGATTCGGGTGACTGCAGACGGTTGTTGGAGTGGAGTGGCCCTAAGCTCGAAAGGCTGTCTGTCGTTAATCTTGCGAATGATGGATTTAGCCTATCATTTGCACGTGTCTTCGGCACTATTCATTGGCCACGGCTCAGTTGGTTGTCTCTTAGCAATTTTCGGGTGCATAGCCACGAGTTGATCACCTTCCTTCAGCGCCATACATCGACGCTCGCAAAGTTGCATCTGCAGCAAATCGTGCTTCTCTCAGCATCATGGCTGAGGGTGTTTACTGAAATTCGAGGAGGAGCACTGACGGCCATAGAAATTCAGCGGCTGCAAGTGAGCGATACAGAAGCTCATTTTTGTGGCTGTCGCTGTGATGCTTGTGACGAGACTGAATCATGGGAGGTCTGGCAAAAGGATCTCAATTTATTCATTATCGGCGACGGGCCATGGCCCTCCAAGGTTCTTCCTTCGTTTCTGACAAGAAAGGTAGACCTTACAGAGGATGAGTCGGATTAAGCAACATAGAAGTCGACGAATCGCGAGAGAGGGGGAGCATCCTGCTGCAAAGGTCTCGTATACCGGCTTTTAGATTCCATGGTGGTAGCATGTCGGCTGTAAGTTCATATACGGAACCCTCATCAAGGAGGAGTCTATGCTGATAAGAGCTGAAGGGATTTCTGACCTAGGCTGGCTTGTAATGACATTTCTTCTTTCAATGTGTCATTTCGCGACACAAAGTCTCGCAAGTACGCATCAGCTACGATTAGTCAAGGCCATAGGTTTTCGAAAAGTAAGGCTTCGGTTTATTGTACAAGAAGATCCAAGAACTTCGGCTGCTGGGCTTCTCTCTCCAGATTGCGTTTTGAGGCTGCATCTATATTTTTCCTTTTCTCTTCTGCCCTTTACCCTATCATGCCACCCCCCCTCGTCCTTCCCCCTCTCATCATCTCTCCTCTCCCCACAGTCCACCCCTACCGCACCATCCCATCCTTTCTTAATGCCTCGTCTCGCACGCTACAACACCACAATGATTCATGACACGATACTGGGGATATTCCATCCTAGAAAGGCTATACCAGTATACAGCCAAAAAAAACAAAAACTCCTCCGGACCCAACTACTGTAATCTCCACCCAAGGCCATAGTTTTGCTGCTCTCTTTCTCTTGGTGCGTGTATATAAATATATCGCCATATCCCCACGAACCTTTGACTTGGGTAGCTTCAAGTTTAATCCGAAACCTCTCGTTCTCTCGTCCAGATATACTGTATACGTCGACGCCCATCGTATCACCCTCCGCTACCTTTCCCACCTTGCAGCAAATTTATTCCGCTAGATCATCACACGGGCGCCGCAAGATCCCACGCTTTCTTTACCGGGAAGATGGTCGAATGGCGCGAAGGGGGTTCGGGCGGGTTCGGGCGGGTGTGGTGTGGTTTTTTCTGATTTGTTTTTTTGGGTAGAGAGGGGGGGGGGGAGTGAGTGGGATTTGACGGGTTTGACGGGTTGAGAGAGTGCGAAAAAAACCCGGGATGGGAGGGATGGGAGGGGACGAATGTGGTATGTCGAGGAAGTATCACAAGTCCATTTTTAGAATATGAGATGGAGATGGAGAAGGGAGGATGATATTGGAAATTTCGGGAGGTGGGGCATAGGAGGGAGGGGCAGTGGGTGGATGGGTCGATCAATGGTTGCCCACTTTCCTACCTACTATCTATCTAAACTATGTATGATCAGGGAAGAGAGTTGTGCTTTGCCTTCCGTTTCTGTTCAGGCGCTGGAAGGGTTGGTATGGACCTATGAAACGAGGCGGACGCTGTGGTTGTGGTTGTGGGTGGATGATGCTACGAGGAGGGGGGGGGGTGCAGTGGGTGAGGATGAAATATTGGTTGATGTGTTGTTCTGTGAGGGTGGGGTGTCGGGGATGGAGTTGGGGCTGGTGGTTGGGGGTTGTGAGTCGATTGAGAGGGGGTAGGGAGAAGGGTTTGAAAGATTCGCAGAGGGCAAGGCAAGTAAGGAGCGCGGGAGGAGAATGGATGAGGTTAGCATGTCAGGAAAATGTTGTATTGAGATAGTGTGGAATCTTTGTAAAGAAGTGGTGGATCCAAGTATTTCCGTCTCTATTGGTAAAGGCTAATGTCTATGTGTGAGGCTTGCGCCGGACTAGATATATACCTTGCATTGCCCGTACATTGTGGACATGCTCTATACAAGGGGCATTTTGGTTTATACGGGGGTCGTGCGGGCTCTGTGTGGTATATATATCGTGGAGGATGCGGGTGCTGTCTCTATCGTTATTGATACCGAGGATGGTAAGGTGAGAGAGTCAGGTAGGAGCTTTTGTCGAAAGAAGCCGGATGAGGGCCTGAGTGGTTAGGTCACATCGCCCTCTATGAGTTTTCTGGGACGTCCGGTCGAGATGGACTCTCATATCTATTCAGTTTTGGTTCGAAGCATCCAATGAGTAGCCATCGCCTTTCTGGAGCTTTGCTTGAGGTGTCGGTCTCGGTCAACGAGCGTGAGTGGCCAAGGTGCTGTTGTCGAGGAGATGCTGGTGATTGGGAGGTATTGTACTAAGCCAGCAGCTGTCCGCAGTTGGATGTGTACGGAAATCGAGGATGGCAAGTAACTAGCATCTGTCACCGTAAAAAGAGTGACGCATAAGCCGAGAAACATAGCCCATAAAGTAGCAATGTCGATAAAGGAACTCTGTTTGCAGGTGAAGTGCCACTCTGCGTAGGAGAGCTCGATACCAATGGCGTAGCAGTCGGAATTGGAAGAGCCGTTGTCGACGACTGGCTCGACTGTGAAGGTGATGCGTTGATGGATGTAGCCGTGGATGTGGAACCCGTGGAATGGGAAGCAGCCGCCTCCCTTTTCCCATAGTACTGCGTTGAAGCCTTCGTATCGTTCTTGGCGGTGCACCCCTCATCCACCATCTCCACCCCGGTGCCGTTGTACACCACATAGCTCAACTCCCCATCCCCCCCATCCGCCAACATATACGCCTTCCCCAAATCCGGCGGATCACTGGCCGAATTCAGTGGTTCACCGAAGCCTTCCTTGTTCGAGTTGGCATTGACCGTATACCACCATTTCCCGGTATTACCACCGGCGGTGCCATTGTCGGTGGTATTGCCGATGCAGCGCCAGAGGTCGGCGGTGGAGTCTGTGGAGGCGCGGGAGGGTTCGATGGCACAGAGGCAGTGGAAGGTGTCGATGAACTGGGGGGTGGTTAGGCTGGTGGTACAGTTGGTGCCGGTGAGGATGCAGCGGTCGGTCATGGAGTTGGTGGACATGATTGCTGGTTTACTACTTTTGAAGAAAGGTGTACCGTGGGTGTAGTAGAAGTCCAGGAAGACATGGTGGTATTATTTGTTGTAAGGCTTGAGCTCTTGGCGTAGGATGTGGTGCAGGATTGGGGGGCACACGACAGTGAACAGGGAAGGAACGTCTTGGCGAGAAGGATCAAACTATCTTGCCCCGTGCCAAGGCAAGATCCTGGGGGGCTAAGGTGGTACGATTAGCCGAGCCGAGGACGGGCGCCAATCCTTCTTCATCTGACGCTGCGTTGGAGTATGTAATGAATCTTGCTCTAGTTCTATTACAGAGTCAATCGATCACAGCTATAGGATGGAACAAAGCCGGTGTTTCAACGCGTATCCTAATTCATACCAACGAGACAGGTGTCTTCTCAGAGGAGAGGAGAGCATATAAGCCGAGGATGTTGCACCCAGATGAACAATGATGGTTTGGTGTATCGTAGAAAGCGCAGCTTCGATACATGACATCATGCTAGTAAATGCTAATCATCTCATCCCATCTCAACTCATCCCGATTTGGAAGTGGGAAATGAGAGGGTGGATATTCTACTGGACGTGGGAATTAAGCGACGGAGATAAGCTGCATATAATTATATTACAGTATTATTAGAAGACCGGCCCCCGTTTTCTGTATCGTCGCCGTATTTCGGTCGTGGTGAGGATGGCATAGGTACTGTAGAGTAACGAGAGTATCGTTGAATCGATCGGGACATCTACATACCTTACTGTACTTGAATTCTGTACAAGCTTAGGTATTGAAACGTATCTATCGACGATGCGAAATTCCACCAACGCCAGCCATTGAGCGAGCCATGCTGCATCGTAAGGTATCGTGATGTCCTCGTAAAGTTCTCCAAAGCTACAATCACCAAACGCCACGCCCAACCAGTTACGGATTAATGACTGATGTACTGGAAAACCGCGCTGACCGCCGTATCTTCCGTCTCCTGCCTCAGCAAGAGGTCTTGGATCTTGCCCAGCGCACCCGCTGCCCCGTCGTTGACAAAGTGATTCCAGCTGCTCGTGTCACCGTACAGCATGGCAGGCGCTTTCATCCATTGCTTGCCGTCCGGCTTGCATCGCTTGCACTTGAAGGTATCGTGGGTATCGCTCGTGGTCCCCGGCTTGAATTGAAACAGCTCCCGTAGCGAGTCCAGCGTAAAGTGCCGCTCAACATCTTCGGCAGAGTCGACGACACATGAGGACAACGACTGTTTGTGTGACTGGCGTTGAAAGATCTTTTCTTCAATGGTCCCCGTGGCGATGAACCGATAGACGAAACAGTCCTTTTTCTGCCCGTCACGCCAGACTCGTGCCAGAGCTTGCTGGTCGGCCGCCGGATTCCAGTCCGGATCGAAAAGCACGAGGCGGTTGGCCCCGATGAGATTGAGACCGCATCCACCGGCTTTGCTGCTGAGGAGAAAGACGAATTCAGAGCCTTCCGGGTCGTTGAACTTATCGACGAGCTTCTGACGCTTGTTGATATTCATCGTGCCGTCGAGGCGAAGGCATCCGTAGTTGCGGGAGCGACAAAGCTTGTCGAAAATGTCAAGGGTTTGAGTGTAGTTGCTGATCAACACAATCTTGTCGTTGGTGTCTTGTCTGATTCGAGCAAGCATACGGTCGAGGACTTGCATCTTGCCCGAATACCACGTCTTCACCTCTCGATCTCGACCTCTTGAATCCTTGTGGACATAGTCGTCCGGAAAATGTTTCTCGCTACCAGGAAGATCGGACGACAATTCAAGGAGGTCTGGGTGGTTGCAGAGTTTCTTTAGCATGCCGATTGCCTTTAGTGGCTGGCTTCCCTTTCCTCTGAGTAGGCTCTTGATTTCTGGGCTTTGGATAAAGTGATTGTATAGATCCATCTGAAAAGGTGCAAGGTTGCAGAACACAACATGTTCGTACTTGACGGGTAGGTACTTGGAGAGAATGTCGTTCGTGCGGCGAATGATGAATTTGTTCACTAGTGTTAAAAGCTCTCTAAGACAATCATCACCCTTCTTTCGGTCTGCATCGGTACCCGCACCGTCACGACCCCTCAAGATTGGTATTTCGTACTTTTTGCGGAAATCGTTCCGAGTCCCCAGGAGGTTTGGATTGGCAAAGTTCAGTAGAGAGAAGTACTCCATCAAGTCGTTTTGGATGGGGGTTCCAGATAGTATCACCCGACGGTCGACGTTGAGACCGTTCAACGCCGTGAACGTTTGAGACTCGCCATTTTTCAGCCGATGTCCTTCGTCGCAGAGAAGTAAACCGATGGGGGTGCCCTTCAATTCGTCCACGTTGAGCCGAAGTGTTTCGTAGGACACGATGAGCACAGGTCGTACCACTGCTCGGCCACTTGCAATTGCCCATTGCCTAAGCTGAGAAGTAAGTTCGGCTTTCGAAGCCTTTCCGTCCACTGCAAATGGCGTGACGGCATCCGGGCCAAGCCATTTTACTTGTACCCGTCAGCGGAATCCTGACACATGTGAGGAACTGTACTGACCCAGCTCGTTGGCCCAATTTCTCACTAAAGTTGAGGGACATGCTATGACGCATTTCTGGATAGTGGACTTTCCAGCCTCGGAAGACTGTTTGAGTAGTGTCCACATGAGTGCAATGCATTGAAGCTATTAAAGTAAGCAAGCATGGTCGAAAGAGAAGAAGAGCAATACCCACGGTCTTGCCCAAACCCATCTCGTCTGCCATGATACATCCATTCGCTTTGGGATCAATGAGGCCCGTCGTGCATCTATATAGGAACTTCGCATACAATATATCAGTGTTTCGTTCAAGTCTCCCTGCGTTCGATGCCCACCTTGACACCTTCAACCTGATGAGGTCTAAGTACTTTCGCCAGCTTTGGATCAATGACAACTGGTATCTTCGGTTTATCATCCACCTTTTTCTTCAGTCCCAATATATCTGCCAAGCTCTTGTGCATGATCGGGATATCCAACTTTGGCTGCTCCTCTTCCCCATCCACTTTCTCCCCCGCCTCAATTGTAACAGGCCTATCATCAACCGTAGGGTCATAGAGGACAATTGCAAACTCCCCACTAGGATCATGTAGTGGCTTCGCTATGAAAACGGCCCCGGTTCTCATACCCAACGTAGGAGCCGGTCGAAAGGGATTGTAGGCTCCAGATTCTTTATTGATCAGAGGTACAGCAAACCGCTGGCGGAACAATGCCTCCTTGTCCTTTACCTTGAAAACCGGAAACTTGTTTATATCACGATTTGCCAATGCAAGACGGTCCTCGTTGGTCCAAGGCTTCTCCCCATCCTCGACACTACCATCTGCGTCCGCATAGCTGACCTTCCGCTTCTTCCTTGCAGGCTTCTCGGATGCGCGAGTCGGAGTGGCTGAACCAGGGCATTTGAAAGGTCGAACAAGGCGGTCAATAGATTGCGGGCCTGCTGCATAGAGTCTGCAAGGTGTGTGAGATTTTGAGATGTTTTCCTTGTCAGTGGACGGTGTCGAGGGTTTGGGTCTATGCCTGTAATAGGACCGTCAAACGGGGTATTCGAGGTTATAATCCAAGGAATAGCTCACATTGAATACAATCCTCCGTTAGGCTATCTAAAACCTCGAACTTTTCTTGCTAAAGCAGATATTCAAGTATCATCATCTGGTGAATAATCTGTTAACGCACGGTTGACGCGCTTTTCGCCACAATCATGACGCGAAATCGCGAAATCACGTGATTATGCTTTCAAGTCCGATTTAGTGATCTAGCTTCGACATTTTATCGTAGTTACCGTGGTAGTTTCTTCATGCACTCCCTGTCAATGGGTCTTGAGAATACCATATCAGATGACTTCCACCATCGGAAAACTTTTAGACTAGCTCGCTGGTGGAGGTGTCATTACTGTTGTGTAGCACACATAGATAGAAACATCGAAACTTTGAATCGTTCAAATCTTCAGGTACCGGAGAACAATTGGTAAGATAAGCTCCTTGGGTTTTGATCTCTATATGCTATTGCACTATGTGGCTTTATTCCAAATCAAAGCTCAGTGTTGGTATCATCATCCCACCACCCTTTACTCCATCTCCCCATCCGTGACCATTGATAAACATCTAGTGGTGCTTGTCCATACCAAGAGCACCTTTGAACTTATCACCGCTGGATGATTGTCAGCAATGGATTTGTTTGTTGGGGGTCTGAGTGTGAGCATACATGCTCTCGGCACTGCCTCCATGAACCTCACGATCGGATGCACGGCCCGTTTTGTCCATCATGGACTGCGAGGCTGACTTGTCATGGTCGGGTTGTACGCCACTGTAGCTCAAGTTAGACGGTGGTCAACCTTGGGTTAGCATGGAGCATGGAACACTGTACCGAGCAGTCTTGTCCATGGTGTCAGTGATGCCTTCCTTCATCTTTTGTTGTGTAGACTTGGTGGAGTCGGGGGTCATCTTCTCCCCCATTTCTGCGGGGTATTAGTGACCAGCATTTCGAGATGCGACCTCAAAAGACAGCGTACTGGTGTGAGCATCTTTGCGGAATGTATCCGACATGACTGCGTATGGCTGAAGGTTCGGTCTGTGTTTGGTACGTATTTAGTTGTATTTGGTGTAGGATCTAGTTTGATGTTGTTGGGAAATAGAGGAGGAACAAAGTTGAAGTAAATAAATAGGTAGAGCTGTAGCTTCACTCACCGACTCAACCCCTCGATGACGTCGAAGCGCAGGGTCCGGGTGATCAAACAAAAAGCTGAAGCTAAACCCAAGGCAAACGCCCTTGCCTCCAAGCTGCCTTGGCGTCAAATTTTGCTTGGAGCGGCTTCATTTGGACAATACTTCAATGACGTATCGTTTTGACATATGCATGGGAAGGTAGGTAGGCAACACACAGAATTCTACGATAACGATGCGACCAAGGAACAGGGCAAGGAACAGGGCAAGGAACAGGTTACCCCCCATGTGTTGATCACTGCGAGTATTTCATGCATGTCATAAAGTACTGTAGGTACCTTAGGTACCTTACAGTATCAGTCTGACACCCATTACTCTCTATCTCGGCCTCACGAACGACCTTATGTGGTACACGGATATACTTGGGGGATTATCCACCGGGTGTGACTACCTGCTTATTTCATAGTCTGTTATCAACTTGAGCTGTCATTCCTCTAAAACGCTTGATTGGCATTAGATATCCTGGAGAGTCGCATCACATACTCCGATATCCTCCCTTTTAGTGGCAGTGTTTCTTTAAACACGTTGCCATTTCTTATTTGCATATTGTATTATTTTTCTAGCTTCTGAATCATGTAGTTGTTTCACATACAACTCTCTGAATGCGGATATTTCATGCAGCTTACCCAAGACAACAGATTGACCCCTCTGGCAATGCTAGCTATGCCGGCCCCCCCTCCAAGCATGTACTGCATAAAGGCTTTGAGCATACGTACCATTTCCTGCGTTAGCTGTGGCTACTTTCGTCATCGGAGATTTTCGGCAGGTCGCTAGTTGAAAGGTGACTGCCAGGGTCTTCCAAGGCGAACACCATGCTGGCATCGGAATTACCGTACTCAACGTCCTCGAAGTACTGTTTGGGCTCCTATCAGATTATCTTCAGCGTAGTACAAGAGAAAGGATCAGACATCCAAAGCGAATGAACAATGTCCCTTCGTCAAGACCTGAGTTGCCAGCGAGGGCGCAGTCCTTGTGTACTTAGATGAAATTTTCGATCATTAGTTATATCAGCATTCGTGCGATTGCGAGGAGATTTCGAAAAGAGGAGAGTATTGAAAACCCGCGAGTCATGGTCAGGTTCCCAAAGACACTACATGCAAAAGCAAAGGCAGCGAGAATAGATGGATGTAAACAAGATAGATATTATGCGGATTCTGTTTCTATTTCCCTAAAGCGTTCAAGGGGGCACGGTGGCGGCAACCCTTATCTTGGTAGCGCGCGATCAAACCAATCCTGTAGCCGTGCAACAAACTGTCGTCTCCTCATACATATTGGCATTGATTTCTCACCCACAATAATTTGCATTGCTCTTCACCTTTCCACCATGATAGGGAGGAAACGAAAGATCTTCTGAGTTGTAGAGACAGACTACAACACACGAAGACGTCCATCCCCATATTTTCCAGGGATCAGGACATGCTCATTTTGATGATTGGCACCTTCAAGAATTGCGGGAAAAGGGAAAAGGAAGAATTATGCGTCCCAGTAACTGTAAGCGACCTTGCGCCATCTCCGAATTGGCGTCTGCGCTTGGCAGCACCACCGTTCTGGACACGGTGTTGGGACTTGGGATCGCAGCAGCATCATGCACCTGGTGAACTTTAACACTTGTGCATCCACCACTACTGCTGTTTTCGTATCTCCCTCCAAGCCATGACTAGAGTCTCAAACGGGAAGTTTGCAGTTGACAGGATCTGGCGGCATCTCAGGCACAGGCTCTTCACCACTACTTTATTTACACCGTACACAAATCCAGTCTACAATTGTGACTGTAACGTCGGTTTGGCTTTCCACACGCCTACCGTTGGTCCGTTGCTCGGAACGGTCCTCTCAGCGGTGGCGTACTAGATTAACTGTCGAGCGTCTTCTGGCCAATGGACAAGTATGCGTACCTGTTGACAGCGCTTGGATCCGCTACCGAAGGAGTGTACAATACGGCTGCTTCCGCTGTACCTGTGCTAAGGCACTGTATTGCCTTGACGAATCAAGTGGTTGCCGAAAGCTTGTTGGTTTATGTCGTAGCCCTGTATATTGGGTCCATTGCATTCTGCCGTCACTCGCCGTCTGGGAGGGAAAGACCTGGGCGAACTCTCTTTCTCGGCAATCACCTTGTGTCAGACGCAGGGACCGATAATGTTCAGCAAAAGGGGGGATGATCTCTCAAATCTTATGCACATTCGACTATCTCGAACCCACGCCTCTGGATACTCACATGGCAGATTCGATCTTGATGCCTCGATGAACTATGAACTAGGATCCTTGCAACTTCGAGGTTTCACAACATGAGTATTGCATATAGGGACTCGTTGTGGATGTCCTCAAAGGTTCATTTCTTGTTTTCGAATTTGTCAAATAGTTCGAGACTTTTTTTGATTGGGTATCCCCATACTAAAACTCGAATATCGTTCTGAAACTCTGATTTGGCGTTTCTGTTAGCGTTTTCCTTAACACACCTACTTCAGAATTCTCAACACTAATTATCAATGCGGCCTCCCGCTAATAACTCACGACCTTGTGCTTTATGAACCCCACCTGCAAATGCAACCTGTTCCAACCCTCGTTGATCCTCATCATCATCGTTTCCTACCTCTACTCTACCTTCGACGTCATGGCAGACACGACGGCAGCACTCTCCAAGTGTAATGAGAACCAACAGACGATGCTCCTAAGTCTGAGCTGGGTGTTCCTTAGTGTTGCCATCTTCGCAGTGTCTGGTCGTCTGTACGTCAGACTGGGTCTACGCAATGGCATCAGGGCAGATGACTATACAATTATTGCGAGTCTTGTATGTGATCCTGCTCTGTACATAGCTTGCAGTCCTGGTAGGGCGAGCTACTAATTCAGTCCCAGGTTGCCGCTATCATTGGCACAGCATTTCTAACGAAGTTAATCTATACCGGCGTTGGGAGACACATCTACTGCGTACCTGCCGAACAAATTCCGATAGGTATCAAATGGAGTATCCTGGCGCAGATTGTCAACGTGATTGGTATCGGACTGGTCAAAGTCTCTGTGATTCTTTGTGTATTACGGCTTATCGACAGAGCAAGGAAGCAGCTCAATGTGTTCCTCTGGATCCTCGTTGGTTTCGTCTCGGCCAGTCACCTTGCGCAGGTTCTTTTGTTTCTTGTCCAGTGCAGGCCCATGGCAGCTATTTGGGATCCTCACGTCCACGGGAAATGCTTTTCCTCCCATGTCACATATCTTGCTGGGTACATTGGTTTCGGTAAGATGGCTCAAAAGCAAGGAGTGAACATTTAGCTGACACATTACTACCCCTAAAGGCCTCGACGCTTTCACGGATATAACATGCGCAGGCATACCCATCTTTATCATCCATCGGCTTCAATTGAATAGGCAGACAAAAGTGGCTCTATACTATGTAATGGGCCTTGGTGCCCTTACCGCCAGCTGCGCCATCGCCAAAGCCGTGCTTTTGAAAGGGCTATTCTCAAACGACTACACGTGGACCATCGTTAAGCCAGCCATATGCACAGTTCTAGAGCATCTGCTCGGAATCGTTATTGCTTCGGTCCCTGCCCTGAAGCCACTGTTCAGCAGAAGACTCTACGCGGCTACGTCGTCCGGAAATTCTAGTGGACGTTCTTTCCGTCAACTACTCAACAGTGGTGGCAGCACACCGCCGCAAAGCACCTTTGCTGGGGATCGCACCTGTGCCAATGGCCAAAGGATACCCCTCGATGACAAGAGTATCACGAAGACGACCGACTTTTACCTCAGTACAGAGCAATACCTAGACATGGGTGATCATGGGGACTCTCCATGGCCCATGCCCAAGTCCCCGGCACCACCTCTACCAGCGAAGAAGAAACATCGAATGTCAATGGTTTGATTCGGACGAGGCTGTAATGTGGATACGAACAGATGGCATAAACTCTATAGTTAGCGAAAGGCGTCTTGCTAGGGCGGGATAATGCATGTGGAGAGGATCTTACTACATGATAGGATAGAGCACTACTGGCGCAATAAGGTAGACAAACATTCGGCAACGTAGAGACGCAGCGTTACCGCGAATTCTTGCCATGCATATGTCATTTCTTCATGGCGCATAAGCAGGGATAGGTCGCCGATGAGAGGCAAGCCAACCATCGCGTAGCACCGTAACTTTCGCCATAAACGTTGACCGTATTGAGCGACATGCTCGACTGCAAAATCGTTCAAACTAGGAACACTTCTCTGCATGACCTTCTGGTCTCGGCCACTGCAGGCCTTCCCTTCTCGGCCTTACACTATCGATAACGGGATGCGCAGGACATCTCCACACGCAGCCCCCCCCCAGTTTTCGATACTTGCAGCAACCTGCGGGATCGGGTCGTTGTTATCTATAGGTACCCGGTGCTGGGGAGCGAGACCCGGCTCCCCCCCGTACAGGCGGAGAAGTTTTAAAATGTTGTGGGTGCTTGCATGAAGGAAAAGTATTGGGAGTGACGATAATGAAAGTCAACTTCTGCGGGCCACCAAAGCTTGTTGGTACCTTCTATCGTGTTCTCGATTAATGTTGGTATAGTTTTGGCTAACGCGGACACGGAACTATTGGTTCCACGATTCTGGTCAGCGTTGATTGACAGGTCATTGGGTGTACCTGCAGCAGATCTGTTTAGAATATGAAAACGGAGCGTCCTCACGTGACCCGGAATTTCGGTAGAATCTCCCCCCCTTGTTGTCTTGAGCAACTACGCGAACACCCACGACCTCCACTATCCCAAGTCGAATGTTACTCATCAATAATATGCGGGCTTCTAGGAACTCTGGCTTTCGCTCCGTAAGGTCTGCTCTCTCACACTCTCAGAAGTCTTCCCACCTAAGGAAGCGAGCTTGTTGGAAGACCGTCTCTAGCCGAGTTTTCATCAGCTGAGTCAACGATAGCGAATGGCTAATATGCCATTTCCTTTTATCAAATTTGCAATAATCCATTTCACCCGAGACTGTCGAGTCCCATGCTTTCTCACAACTGCAACCACTGGGCCCGTGTAGTGACCATCCAACCTACCTTATTATCAATTAGTTAGGGCCACCATTTTCTTCCAATACTTGATTCGCGTCTGCGCACTGCGTTGTGCCATGGACTACGTGCTTACGAGACACAGCTGCATAAGCTGGTTTTCACAGCTTCTCGCCGTGGCTGTCTTAGCAGGGCTTTCCGTTGTACGTACTAAGGGTCTTTCGAACAATGACATGGTAGGAGCGTCGACTGACTTGGCTACGTTGAGATTATAACCATAGTAATCTACAGACTGACTTTGCATCCACTCGCAAAATATCCTGGGCCTTTTCTTGCAAGAATAACCGACTGGTATTCTGTTTACCACGCATGGAAAGGCGATAGGCACTTGGAATTTTGGAGATGTCATGAGAAATACGGTCAGCTAATGTGTCAAAAAGTCTACAGCCTATCGAAGTCTTATTAAGACCTTTGTTAGGCAAATTTGTGCGGCTGGGGCCCAACAGTCTGTCCGTAAATAGCAATTCTGCTTTCAAGGACATCTATGGCTTCAAAGCCAACGTCCGTAAAGCGCTCTTCTATTCAGTGTTTCCTCCCAACAAGCAGACATTCAATACTCACAATACAATTGATAAGGCAAGCCATGCGCGAAAGAGGCGCGTCCTCTCCCAAGCATTTTCTGACAGCGCACTGAAGTCCATGGAAAAGTACATCTTAGCCAATATACGGACTTTCTGTGCCCATTTAGTTCAAGACTTATCATCGATTCCAGCAACAGGAAAGTATTCAAAGACATGGGATGAACCTCAGAATATGGCCGAGCTGTCTAACTACTTTACGTTCGATGTCATGGGCGATCTCTGTTTCGGCAAAGCCTTTGGGATGTTTGAGAGGAGTGACAATCGGTTTGCCATTGACCTGATTGGGAATGCGGCGCATCGGCATCTTATAGTCAGTGTACCTAGTATCAATCGTTTTTACTTACACTGACGAAAAGCAGTGCGGAACATTACCTATGCTTCATGAATGGCATCTCGATAAGATCCTCTTCCGAAAGATAGCTGCGGGCCGGGAACGATACATGGCCTATAGCAAAAGTCAAGCTTCGGAACGGACGAAGGTTGGCTTGGATACCGACCGCAAGGATTTCTTCTATTACATGCTAAATGCCAAGGACCCTGAAACTGGCCATGGTTTCACTCCACCTGAACTTTGGGGAGAAAGTAACCTTTTGATGTAGGCTTCCTCCTTTATAGCCTCGGGACTTCCTGGCTGCTTCTAATCGTCTGTTTCCTAACATAGCGAGTAGTATCGCCGGATCCGATACAACCTCAACTGCTCTAGCTGCAGCCTTTTTCTACCTTACCCACAATGTGCAAGCCTACAACAAGGTCGCCGAGGAAGTTCGCCGCAAGTTCACCGATATTGAGGATATCTGCTCCGGTCCAATGCTAAGTTCGTGCACTTACTTGCGTGCTTGCATCGACGAAGCAATGCGGCTCTCCCCTTCCGTCGGTGGCCTGCTGCCGCGAGAAGTGCTCGCAGGTGGACTTAACGTCGACGGTCATTACGTTCCTGAGGGTATTGTGGTAGGTACACCCCATTATGCTCTCCATCACAACGCCGAGTATTACCCAGACCCTTTCAATTACCATCCGGAGCGGTGGATTATCGACTCCAGAACAGGCGTGGGCGAGAAGCATGTCGAGTTGGCGCATTCGGCGTTCTGCACCTTTAGTATCGGGCCTCGAGGCTGCATCGGTAAAGGCATGGCGTATATGGAGCTGATGACGGTGCTCGCAAGAACTTTATTCATGTATGATATGCGTCAAGCGCCGGGAACGAGTCTCGGTGAAGGGAAACCTGAACTTGAGTGGGGTAGACATCGGCAGACTGAATTCCAATTGAAGGATACGTTTACGTCTATGAAGAACGGACCGATGGTTCAATTTCGTCCGCATAAGGATGAACCCAACTAGCATACGACTTAAGGACGGTTGGTACATCTATGATTCGTATTGATCGAGTCGATTGGATGGATCATTTCTACACCGAGGATTGTGTGTCCAGAAACTTGTGTTGGGGTTCAATTACATAGCGGAAGAAAAGCACAGGGGCTCTGATTTTGATGTCGCTGCCACTGGCTCGAGGGTTAGGGCTTTGTTATAGGGTTCGGTTTGTAGCGGCTTTGCGTGGGCAACTACTGCCGAGGCTTTCCTTCTGTATAAACTCGAGTAGCACAAACCGCAGTTCATCACAAGTAACGGGAACACCGTAAGGCTACGCAATGTAGTGAAGTAACACTGTCTTCAAGCATGCAGCACGTGGTATCCAAGGGACATTCTCCACAAAGCTTCATAAGACCATCGAAGCTGCTGCTGCTATCTGCTAATATTCCAAATGCTAATGCGAAGCCTGCCTGCCTGCTAATCTCGACATTATACAGATAGCCTTCGCATCAGATTAGCCAGGCATGGCATCCTCAACTTCTACAAATATCGCTGCCTCCACCCATACACTGTCCTCCCACGATAGCCTCGTTTTGTCCTCCATTCTCAACCCCGAATCCCTCCCCGCTACAACTCTCGTTGATTCTTCCCTCCCTGGGCTCCCTCATACACCACCAGCACTCCTACCTACCCTCCAAAGCCGTGAAACTCTTATCATCCGCCCTCTCAACAACGCTTCTCCCTCCTCACCAGATATCCAAAATGCCCTTGCCTTGCTCGTCAACCTCATAACCGAGCACCCAGAATATGCCCCTGCATACAACAACCGGGCACAAGCAACACGCATGCTCTGGGGCGATAATTTAAGAGATAAGAATATTTCCTGTAGCACGCTATGGACCGATCTGGGAAAGGCGATTGAGCTTGCCGCACCTCCGTCGCCCTACACCGCTGTGTCTCCCTTGCAATCTAAGATCCTAGCTTCCGCCTACACACACCGTGGCCATCTCACTTGGCGGCTTGCCAAATCAATGGACCCTCGATTGAACTCTGATGATCAATCGGCAGATCAAGAAAAACATCTTCTCCCGCCGCAGCTTCAAGGCAAGAGCAGAGAACAACTAGAAGAATTGGCCAGCCGAGACTTCGAGATGGGCGGGAGATACGGCAATGACGTTGCGAGGGAGATGGCGGTGCGGACGAACCCGTATGCTAAGCTTTGCGGGAATATCGTCAAGGAGGCAATGAGAGGGGAGATGCTTGGGATGACCGGAGAGGTGTGAGAAGACATTCGCAAGGGGAAAGAAAACACGCGAGCCTGGGGGCAGAGGTCTGGATAGGCTCGGTGTTGAGGGCGGTTGGAGCTCTTGAGGCTGTATGCTACTAGGTTACTGCCAAGAGGATAAATGTCATACGGATGCAATAGCCACAAGTTCCAGCTGATCCTTCGAAGCTATGATTTCGGAGCACTATCTATCGAGATCCTCTTCGCCTCACCAGTCCATTTCCTAAAGCAGGCCCTTCCTTCCCAACCCCACACCTACCCCGTATTTTCAATCACTACGTCAAACAGACCCCGTCCCCTCCCCTCTCAGGACTATGGATATCTACACGCTGCGACTACCAGAAACCTTCAATACCGATCAATCAATCGTATGCCGAAGCTAGAAATTTCACGGTGGCTAAAACTAAAACGGTAACTCCACTCAATAAATCCCAAACCCCACTCAGACTCCGATATATTAACAGCAATATCAACATCCCTTCTACATACGACTAAAGACAATAGAAAGCTGGGCGATCTCCTCACATTCAAATTAAGGCATCCATATATGTTTGATTTGAGAGCCTCTTCAGGATGCTTTTGTGCCACCTTCACCTGTTCCTCGCTAAACGCCTGCTTTGCTCACCTAATAGAATAGACTTTCATCGTTCTTCTTTCATCGATCACCTCTTGGACTACGCCGCTGCTGCCTGCTGATGCTGCTTTTCACGTTTCAGGTATGCCACTCACGATCGTAGAATACTGTCATGATCGGGTATGAACATTTCGTCCGCTTCATTACACATTAACTTCTTTATTACATTTTATATCTCTCTCTACTCATTACTACCGTCCACAATTTGTATGTTTTCGCAATGTGCTCAGTATAAGTCGACATCACCATCTTTATTGAAGCCGCAATTTCAGAAAGTTTTGATACCGTGACTGCTGTCAGATTTAACTTCGAATACCGAAAGATGTTCGAATGTAGATTTTCTAGCACAGGATACTCATTACCGCAATATATTAATGACCTAAAGAGGATGACGCGGATACTCAGGGTGCAGGTGATCGAAGGCCTTCTCGCTTGTTATATTCAGACATCTGAATTCTGAAATCGAGCTGGCAGCATTGACATCTAATTTTCAAAATCGGTTGGAAATATCGTGGTTTACCTTATCACCTTCCATCTTCGGATGAAGCATTCCGCATCTGAATAGTCGAGACCTCCAAAATAACATTAGAGCAACCTTCCGACGGGTGGGTTCCAGCAGCTTGTGGGGACGTGGGCTCGGAGCCCGGCGCAGAGGACTTAGGAATGGTGCTACCTTATACCTTACCTATACCTCGAAAACTATGCAGTGTGCAGTGTGTAAGGTTGCGGCACAGGTAACAGTGTTTGTTAAGATATCTAACCGTCCTTATCTGATCCGTTGGCCTATTCCCTTTGAGCAAGCTTCCCTTGATTGCACTGCAGAAATCCCCCATTGTCCGCATATTGGACATCATTTTCCCAGTTCGATGTACTTGCATCTGAAGATATTTGGTGTGTCAACCTGCCACAATCACAAGCACGTCAGGGAATGCAACGAGTCATTAGGGAATTAGAAAAGCACATCTTTCCCATGCAATTCTGCATTCAACTCAGCGCTGGGACCGTGACTCGTTCCTACCAGATATCATTGTCATTTTCCTGAGTTCCCAGTACCTTCAAGAATATGGTATAGCTTCAATCTCAACGTCATTGTCATGCGACACAATTTACCATGGATGAAATCCAGCAGACAGGATAATATATGTAGGCGGCAGTCAGCTGCGGGACTCTAACTTGCGCGACACCTGGAATCTGTCACCCACGTCCACATCGACCCGGCGCTGTTTTTCGAAATTTGAGGCTGGGGTAGCCGGGAGGAGTGACCGGACTTTAGATCCGTCGTAACGATTGCTGTTCTTTGCTAGTAACCATTGCACCACATCATTCTCAGAAGTTCCTTTGCAGAGTTCTATTAAAAATTCCCCGCAGTGATATTTTCCAGTTTTGAAAAGTTGCACTTTTTTGGAATCTGAACCAGCCAGCCCCATCTTATATCGTCATTCGATCTTTTGGTCGAGCCACCGACGATATCACCGAAAAGGCTCTGCCGCTTTTTGCAGCTTTACGCACTTTGCCAGTTGCTGCTGCGGCGCCCATCCTCGTTACTACTACACACTGCAGCAGTAGGCCGTTTTGAGCTTCGCCCAGCCCTATAGATCCTCCCCCTTGGTCCAGTGTTGTTGTTGTCAGGTTTTTGGGAATCCCGTGGCCGCAGCTTGCTTTGCTTTCCGGGTTTATGCTCGTATGTAGCATGGTTTGTTCTCGAGAAAGCAACGCCTGGGGAGACCGAAAGGTTTGAACAGGGGAAGCACTCTAATGAGGATTTAAATGAAGACATATGAGACGTTCGTAGCAGCGCCCGCAGGACTTATGGCTGCTACTGCTACTACTACTACTTCTGCTATATTTAGCCCTCAATTCTTTCCATCTCGGAAGCCGCTCTCGCAGCAATGTCCCTGGCGCCGTCCTTCAACTCCTGGATCGTTGCAATTTCACTAAATCTCTTCTTCCAAAGCGCCCATCGCCCCAAGCTGTAACCTCTGCCCTTACCCCACAACCACTCGTCACCAATCCATGTCGAGCCTGGGGCGCCGTCCTTGCGATCGTAATCGATCTTGCAGAGCTCGTAAATCATCTCGCCGGCAAGGATTACCCAAGTAGCAGCCTGTGGCACGCCCGTCGCCGCGCGCTGTTGCTGCTCAAGCGTCTGGCAGGGCACCTCGATGCCTTGCATGAGGCTGACCTCCGCATGGAACGGCATGCCTATTGGATGCCTACCAAGAGCGAGATACCTGGCGCCGAAGGTGATGGCATTAAGCAGACGCATCGTCTGAGAATCCTCATCGCCTGCTTCGTCCGGCTCGTCCCCGGGTTCGACCTCTGTCTCACGCAAGCGTGCTTGTCAGCGCCCAACTAAGCAGCTAGTACTGTCTTGCGTATACCGCCGCAAGATTTTCGAAACTAACCGATCGCATACTCCCTGAAGATCATCGTGAGCACCGGCAGACCCCTCCAGTACACTCCTGCGCTACTCCATGCGGGAGTGATGGCCATGCCGTGCTCGTCCCTGACATCCGGCAGCTTCGAGATCGAGTTAAGAAGGCCGACCAGACGCTCTGCGACATCCTTGTTGCCACCGAAACCTCTTACGAGATTACAGATTATAGCCCAGAAGGTCCCCACTCCTGAGCGGCTTGCATCACGCTTGAGCAGTGGTTCGTATATTGAAGCGATCGTGCCGGCGCCGCTGCCCGAGTCTAATCTGCCTTCGAGCAGAAACTGGAGTGTGTCTATTGCACGCTGGTGCTCGGCATTCTGGCGATACTTGTGTCGGGCGGCGTCAGCCCAAGCTTCTGTAGACATGCTGCTGACGTATGCTATGCTTTAGCGTTTTGCTATGAATACGATAATAACAGTATAATAAGACGAATAATATCAGATTTGCAAATGAAAGACAGCCTCAAAACAAAATTAAAAAAATTACATGTAAAATTGTTCAAATTAAAACAAATGTAAAGTTGTATGTAGATCACTGAAAAGAGAAATGATATTTACATATCGTCAAATTATTAAAAACATGTAAAATATTATTGGAAACAGGCAACAGTACTGTTACTCCTGGGGTAAGTAATCTTCGCTCTGAGCCCTGTAGGGCTGGGGCTAGAGGGTTCAGAGTTTTCACCCTCTTTCCGCCTTTGTAGCTTTCTACTGTAGTTTTATCAATACTTATATACACATGCTTACTATTGATGAGCTCTCGATAAATTCTAAGATCGGCATAGGTTTTTGCACACGACGATACTATTTTACGAAAATTTGCCAATGGCAAATCAGATCTGCGAGGAAGGATTGAAAAGTTGAGTATTTATTGAAATACAGCCACACGGCAGCGAGTTAAGCCGACTTCACCCGATTAGAATGGCGGCAGCTTGAGAGTACCGCGCGCAGGGCGGGGACGCGACGGCAGCGGCTCCCATGGATGCCGAGGACGAAGTCGACGTTCACTTCGTTTATTTTGCCGAATGGCATAAGAACAGCCACCTATACGAGATGGATGATGACCGGAAAGTGCCTCTGGATACAGGTGTGCTGTTGAGGCCCTAGGAGCACAATTTTTTTGCAGCGGGTGGATTAAGCATCGTGAGAAAGTTCATTGAGCGGGAAAAAGGTAGAGACGAAGTATCCGGTTGGTAGACTTCTTTTGTTCACCCTTGCTTTCCTGATACATTTTATTATGGTAATCACCAGGGAGACTTTGTAACAAAATTTATTATTTCCTGACCAACGTATCTAAGCTCTCAGCTTTCCAAATGGGGCAGCAACCATTATAGTTTTTGCCTCGGCAGGTCCTCTGTTCCTTTGATCCCATCCCATTCTGCTTTATTACGCGAGGCTTGTTTCATGGCTTGGATCCTCCTGAGAATCCATTCCTTTGTCGAGACCACATCTTCCGTCTCGCCTGCACCGAGTTCTGGGATCACTCTGCTCTCTAGTCTTTTCAAGAGAACCTCATCTTCAGCCCTAGCAAAATATACAAGACTGTATCGCGTTAACGCTGCTTGAGCACCTGGAGGACTTATGACACGGTGATACGCAGATCGCAGGAGACCATTCGTGAACTTCACCATTCCATCCCCAAGGTTCACAACGGCATGGCCCGGTTCGGATACCACGTAACCCCATGCAGGTGTCATTCCAGGTGGTCGAACCTGAAGACCACCTACTTGACTGAAGAGAAGAGTTACACTCCCAAAATCCGTGTGAGGGGCATGTGAGATCCGCTGGTCATCCAAGGGCTGGGGTGGATACTTGAGAATTCTAGCAGACCCACCAGAAGGTTCTGTAATTCGATGGCGTTGAGACAAAGTCCCAGCAGGAAGGCCGAGAGGAGCGTCAAGGCTGTTTAAAATGGTGATAACAGTATTGTGTGCCATCGTTGTGAAAGATTGAAAAAGTGACCAGTTGCCCTCAATGGTGCTTGGGACCGCTGATGCTGGAGCAATACCGTGTAGTTCATCGCTAGATATAGTGAAGAACTCGCATCGGTCTTTGGTTCCATTTTTATCGACTATCGCAGCACCCTGTGCTTTGTATCTAGTAACTATCAACGTAATCCAACATCCAGCACTCCGTAAGCCGTTGACATGTAGAGAATACAGCCAGTCACAATATGACCAGAGCATTCAATATCCCCACAATGAATAACATCGAATACGAAGGCAAGGCTAATAACATACCCATACATGGACTTTCCTGACATCCTGTACTGCAGCAACTCCTTCGGAGGCAGATCAAAAAGCGGCTCACCGAGAGCAAGCAGACGATCGGAAACCCCTAAAAGCTGGGTGCCTTCGGGATGACTGCGTAAATCGAGAGAGAAGAACCCTAGATTCTTGCATGCTTGGAACAGCCGTTCTGTTTCGCCTTTGTCTTTTGCTAAGAGCTTCGCAAACGAAATTCGAGACAGAGGGACTGTCGGTACCACAGTGGATGTGTCCATATCGATGAGTTGAAAGGCTGAGGGGGGGAAAAAGGGAGATCCTTGAGTAGAAGCGATATACAGCACAGCCTTATGCGAGGGTAGGCGGAGGTATGGTAGTCGGAGGATTCGGGAAGCTTTCCTGGATAGAGCTACTAATAGCAGTGTAAGTGGGATTCTTTTCACTTGTTCAAGATATTTGACCTCGTTTAGTTTCACTTAATTAATTAATCATTATTCAGGCCTCAGTTTGTGTCATTTCCTTGCTCAAATGCATCACTACATTACTATCTTCTCCATAGCTATCATACTATATATGATATGTGCATGGGTTTCGAAACATTTCCAGGAACGAAACTATGCCTCTAAAGCGAAAAGGCTACGATGTCAGTCACTGCCGGCTCCTTCACGAAAGTAGCTGTTCGGAGTAGATCACAACTATCAAAATATTAGAGCAAATAAAGCAGATCTTCTCTTGGAGCTCATCCATGAGCGATACCGCGCAGTAAATAGCAACACCTATACGTATTCGCTATTTGGTAACAAAGTAATCGCTACTGCAGAACCGCAAAACATCCAGGTATATTGGCAACACAGTTTGATGATTTCTGTTTGGGAGCCCTACGGAGAGATTACTTCATGCCGCTTCTCGGCAATGGTATTTTCACCCAAGATGGTGAGGCCTGGAAACACTCCAGAGCAATTTTGCGGCCCCAGTTCTCTCGCGGAAAAATCACCGATCTGGAAATGGAGGAAGGACATGTACAGGACATGATGTCTGCGCTGCCATTTGATAAAGATGGCTGGACCCTTGAAACGGACCTGCAGCTTTTGCCTGAGGGCCCTGAGCTCAGGGTTAGGCTAGCACGATCGCAATACATGGCAACTCATCAAATCATATCGAAAATCAATAAACAACAAACCGATTTTCGAACACGTCAAATACGTCAGACCAATTATCAAACTTCTGGCAGTTGGAACTTGGAATATAAAAACCCAGAATTGACCAATCTCATGTCTCTTTGCTAGATTCTTCTTATCGTATAGATTTTGTAGTCGAACTCAACGCAGTCACTTCATCTTATTTAAGAAACCAATCAGTTTATTTGTTTATATACATATAATTTTCACAAAGATAAATGTTAAATAAAGTGTAAATATAATGATTATGTTAAGGTTCAGGCTACCTTAAGAAGCTAAAGAAACGCCCAAGCCGGCGAAGGAGAAGGAAAAACAAAAAGGGGAAGGCTAGGAGGCCTGGAGCTAGAGGGTCACAATCATCAGCCTGACTAATGGCGGCAATAAGGCCTGTGGGCCTACGAGACAGGTCGGTTATATCATGGACGATGATATGGAATGAATTGAACGGGAAGGACCAGTGGTGCTCTTGGAACAGCCGGGGGTTAAATGGCCTCTAGCTAGTAACAGAGGAAATAAGTTGTGGATAAGCTGAAGGTTTTGCCCGGAGAGGCTTCTTCGGCGGCTGGTAGGCGCGGCTACTAGGCGGCTTCTGGGCCGCTAGATAGTAGCGAGCCTACTAGAAAGATTACTCAAGGAACTCCCTCATTAGTAAAGTAGTCTTACTAAAGTAGGTGTATAAATCAATCAATCAATCAATAACGATTATGTCAGGGAATCGGCCCTGACCAACCGGCCAAAACGGCTGAATCCGCTTGGCTGGCTAGGCAAACAGGTCCCAATTCTATATATATATTGCTGTCCCGTGACATTATTGATGTGCAAACCATGTCAGCTTTGAGCAGCGATGATATTTCAATAATATTTATAATTCCAACTAACGGCAAATCTTTCACATACGACCACAGACACCAGAAAACTGGGCATCCCGTCCGCTCCGCCATACATAAGCTGGTGATCGGAAGACTAGTAGTTGGGTCGGTGACGACCAGCGAATCCCTTCTTTCTGTTGTATGTTTTTGGCTTTTTTTTGACTGGGGGAAATGGGCTGTTAGGGAAGGCTGGGTAAAGGTGGGGGGCATGGAGGAGGAAAATGAAAAAGGACGCGAGGGAACGCTAAGTTTTGGTTTTAGGTACACTCGGACGAAGAGGGTACCTTAGTGAGAGGGGGGTGAATGGCTGTGTAGAAGGGGCGTATTCCATTGATATGTTTACGACAGGGGTCTTGGAGGGGCAAAAAAAAAGGGTGGGATAGAGTACGGAGAAAGAGATCCCCTGAAAAAATAAGAGGCTATGTGTATGGACTGAACAGTAGCATTGGAAATGTTTGTATCGTTGCCTTAAAGAGGCGAAATGCGTGAGCCACGTTCGAAGATCAAAGGGGATTCCGTAGATGAAAAGGCCGTTGCGAAATCCTATAACTCTCGCTGAAGTGGCGGGGAAGTGGGAAGTCGAAAGTCTTGAAGGGAAGGGTACCCAGGGACGTCCTTGTGTAGTAGAATAGAAGAAGTGCTCGGCAGTGGTATGGGAGAAAGAGAAGACGGATATGGAATCACTATTGGTGATTCACTTTACTGCTTGCTCGGCTTCAATGAATATCCTTTCTAATTCGAACTTCCATGCGGAAGAAGCTAGTAAGCGTTACGCTCTTTGCCCGCTTTCAGCATTGTAGAGATCAAAGATGCAGGAATTAAAGAAAAGCACCGATTGACAATATCGGTTGAAGGGCGGCCAGCGAGGCCCCAGCCTAGAGACATACAGATATCCCAATCGTACCATTCCGATAGCTCGCTGATACATTCGTCAACTTCTTTGCACGTTGGCCTAGCCCCCGAGCATACAAACATACCACAAGACATTCCGTTCGTAATTTTTCGACACGTGGTTGATACATCCGCCAGCCTTGTTGCATTATCGCATCCGTTGCAAAAGGAAAGACGGCACAGCCGTCAAACGTTGTAAGCCTCACTCACAGATTACCTTGGACACCCAACAACTCCTCCACAAAATCGTCCAGCTCAATAATCTTAAACCTCTGGCCCCACTTTCCCCTGAACTCCTTCCTCTTGTACATCCCACTGATATTATGCTTGAAGCTCACCAACTCCACACTCCACCCCTTCTCCAACGCCCTCTCTACCATCTTTAAAAATCCCTGCGAATACTCTGCCTCCGCCGCGTCCCCAGTTGCGAGAACCATGGTTGATGGCTTCTTGGCGTCAACAACGCTCTCCAGGATCTTCAGGTGCAGAATTTCGTCTACGGCCTGCTCAACCCATTTCTCGGGGGCGCGGGTGGCAGCGGTCGTTTCAGAGCCGCTGGATTGCCCAGAGGTAGCGTGGTAGGTGCCATTCGGAATGACGTGGGTGAATTTCTTCTGGCGGGGGGTGAGTTCTTTCGCTTTATGTACTCTATCGAGGATGTTTGTTTCATAGCCGATTGCTCTCGCTTCTTGAATGGCTGGAAAATTGTCTGATCCGACGAGTACGCGCTTAGCGGGTGGACGACCTCGTTCTAGGATGAGTGACAGGTTGTGGAATGAGAGCGGTTGGCGTCGCAGGCGACTCGAGATGGAAAGACCGCGTGATAATTTTATTGCGTTATGGAAACCAATCATAATCTGCGATCGTTAGCAAGGGCATCAATTAAGAAAAACCGTGGTAATGCTCATACATTAGATGCGTCAACAAAGACATGTACGCCTATATCCGTGCCATCATCGCCACTGGTAGCCCTTGACAGGAAATTGATGTTGCTGAGATACTGCCTTTCTTTAACAAATCCGTCATGAAGCTTTGCCATGAGTCTCGCCTTTTTCTCCGCTGCTTCTGCGTATACACTCTCTTCTGGTAAAGCGGATGGCTTCTCAGTCCGCGCCAAGACACGCAGACTGGTAGCGAGGGATGTGCCAATAATAATAGGGAGCTGAGGTCCGCCTGAAGGCAATAGAAGACTCGACGCAAACTTGTCCGCTTTCTCAGGGGTATTGTGGACAACTCTATCGATTATAGCCTTCCGAGCTTGGGAGCGCTCTGCTGTCCATATGTCGTTTTCAGATTCATTCTCACTACCACTTGGCAAAGTCTTCTGGTGGTTCCTCTCAAGTTCGTCCAACTCACTTCTCCTACGTGCCTTCTGTCTCCGGCTTTCTTTGAAAAGTGGAACGATCGTAGAGTTGCCAAAGCCGTCATTGTTCGTGAGATCTCCTCCCTCAAACTCATCTCTCCATTTCACTTCTTTGCCCTTTGGGAAGTCGTACGAGGCTGCGTTAATTTCGATATCTTCTTTGTTAGGAGCAGTTGTCTCGGCGCGTGGTAATAGCTGAATTGTGGGAGCTGGTACGCTCAACGGCTGCCCGAGGTACTCCCATATTTTTCCAAAGTCTCCAAGGTGCGAAGCTGCATTGTACTGATCCGCTAGGGAGTGGTCTACAAAAGAGACTGCTACAGATGATCTCTCCGTAAGAGAGGTCGACCGGAGGAACTCATGCACTGGCGCAAAGTTCCAGTCTTCTAGCACTTGTTCTGACAACATTCGACGCCTCCAGGGTCGATGCAGCTTCCTGACTCAAGAAGCTGGATCTGTTGCCTTGAGGTTGATGTACTGCTGCTGCTGAGTTGGAGTCAAATACTTGTGCGCATGCGGAGAAGCCGGCGTCGCCCGAAAGGAGAAGATGTCGTGCGACGTGCTGCTACTGTTGCCATTTTGATGAGACTGGAATGCCGATCATGAGTATCAGAAAGATGTTTGTGAATGGTCGCAATTAGGTACAACGTCGAAGAGACCATGGAGTGCCACCTACGGAGACCCTACTCGCTAGAGAGCCAATACTGTAGAAAGGCCGCCATTCCGCCTTACGCCTTACGCCTTATGGATATCAGATGTTGATGGCATTCACAAGTCCAGATGTTATTGATCTTGGCTGTAGACTTTGGAAACACTTCTTTATGTCGCAATCTTGTGTGATCCAAGACATGGTCATCCTTCCTTCTTCTCAATTGTTCGAAATTACACAGAATGCATCAAATTCTCCTCCATAATCTCACCTCCAAATAAGACTATTTCAGCCCTAGCAACGCGACCTCACCCTTGGGAGTACCATCTTCTATTCCACCGGTGGCTTCGACATTTATCCTGCCGATTTGAGGCATTTCGCAATGCCCAACCGAATCATAAACGTTCCGCTAAAAATTATTAGAAAAATATTCAGGAACTTACCACCGGATGACATCGTGAATGTGAAGCTGGTCTGCAAGAAGTGGCTAGAGATTTCCTCTTCGTTGAACTCAACCGTCTTCGGTATAGAGAAAGTCCCGCCAGAGGTTTTGGAAGAGATATTCAAGAACTTGGCACAGGAGGATATTGCCAATGCAAGATTGGTGTGCACGAAATGGATGAACCTATCCTCTCCCTTATACTTGAACGCTCTCAATATATCCTTACGGAATCGGCCATTGATAGTAGCCAATTTTGTTGCTGAACATGAGCTTTTCAGGCGTGGTATTAAACTTCTCGTCATCGACATAGCTCAATTCTCCAGACACCTAGCCTTAGATCGGCGACAGTACGCAACCGCCGTTATCGAGCAATTGCTGAAAGAAATGGAAAGCAAGGTTGGAGATGAACTTGCAATATTGGCTCTTGTGGGGCATATTATGACATGGCGTGATGACCCAACGATATCAGCCGAATCACTTAAGATCGCAATCCGTGAGTCTGAAGGGGATGAAGGTAAGCCAGGCAGAAACAATCACCGCATGCCGTACTAATAATTTAGAAGACCATCAACCAACGCTTAACCTTCTCATTCGCGGCTGGTGGGAGTATGTTCAGATGTTCGAGCAGCAGCAGGCGATCCTCCGGAGATCAGAACTCGTAACAATTTTCAAAAGAGCTTTGGCTGTGATGCCAAGTGTGAGACATTTGAGGTTCAAGAGCTCGTGGAATTCTAGGCGATCGATTTCTGAAAAGGGGGGTAGGAACTGTTTACGGCAATTCTGCCTTGAGCCAAAGGTCGATAATGACATTGCGCCACCCCAGCTGGTCGATTTCTTTGAAGTTTGGAGCATGTCGGGGAGACCATTAAAATCGTTTGAAGGCTCGTCCAGAGCAATGCTTTTGGCAGCTATGCAGAAACCTCTCACTCCGAGCTCGATGGCCATTTTCAAACATACACGAGAGATCTCGATACACTATGGCTCGGTGCTGATGGAAGTCTGCCATGCTCTACACAATATCGAGGCCGAGGGGATTCAGTCAGGCTACGTGAGCGCCCTCCTTTCCGGAGCATCTTCGGTCGAACGTATATGTCTTAGCGGAGCCATCAACCTCTTCTTGGCTGATATGCCAGTCACGCTGAATTCAGTGCTAGGCAACACGCATTGGGGAAATCTGCGAACACTGTGCTTAGCAACGGTTGAAATTGAATTCCAAGAGCTCGTAGGCCTATGTGAACGTCAGCAGGACACACTCAAATTATTGGTGATACAAAGAGCGGGACTGTTTGGTGGTACTTGGGCTGGCGCTCTTCCAGTGATTCGTATGTTGAAGCAACTACGCCACGTATTGCTCACTTTCCTTTGGCATGGAAAAGATACGACTGATTGTGTTGTGGACAATGACTCTGAGGATGCTGTGCGGAGGTACATTCTGGAAGGGGGCACAAATCCCCTGGAACCTCCACTTCCGCCGTCCCTATAGCGATGCCGTTCGAGTGGTTCATGTTAGCGGCGTTAGGGTTCTGTCAAATGGCGAGTAGGGAAAGACATAGCAGGTTGGGTGAAGAGTGTTTTATCGTCTGCTCCGAAGCGACGCGGGAGTGATGCAAAGCTATTGCACGGTAACGGTAGTTCCGCATTTCTGTGATCCTGTTTTCATATCGGCTTGTCCTGGAGTAGTACTCCAAATTAATGGTAGGTGGAGGAGTCGTCGAGTTTGAAATGGGCGCTATTCAGATTAGGGCTAAAGCGAATTTCATTTACTTTACGCTACGGTTTTATTTCAACCCACGTGGAATTTCTTACATCAAGAGCGAAAAAGGTTCAGACTCTCATAAGTTCTGATACACCGTTTTAATGAGAATAAAATCCATTTTCGGACGTTGTCTTTTGGCATTGAGCCAAGATGGCCGCTTGTCGTCCAACTTCTCCCAACCGTCCAATGACTTCCTTATTACCGTCCACAAAGCCGTATAAGGCATATGGTATCTCGACTTCTTGGCAGAATTCCTGCACAAGATTCTGCGTTCGGCGGAGGTTGTGCCGTGGAATGCGGGGGTACAAATGATGTACAGCCTGAAATTGCAGACCTCCGTGGATAAAGTCAAGCCACTGTGGGCAATCGACATCCATAGTGGTTCTAAGCATCTTCTGTGGAAATGATTCGTTCGCACCAAGGTCCACTGTACTCATGGCAAAGTGACTCAAAGTAATTTGGACATGAAGAGGTGCGGTAACGATGTGGCTAATCATGATAAAAAGTACTCGGCTGCCAACGGTCGGGATAGACTTGTAGACAACGCCGTATCCAAACCATGCCCAGAAAAAGGCCTGTCCAGCAAGCTCCAACCATCGGTGCCACCACGCAGGACCTTTTCTTGGTCCGAGTCCTAAGAGAAGATACTCCCAGCTGAGACGATACAGATTTAAGCGCCCGAGGGCGAGGATTGGATAATAGAGGTATTGCTGGTATCGTACGATGAACTTCGCAAACGGGTCGTAGGCCATAACTCGGTCGTAGTATGTACTTCGAAGAGATTCGAAGAACCGGTGTGAAATGGCAAAGAAAGGCATGTGCTCAATATCCGGATCATGCTCCGGCGAGTTCGTAACTATATGATGTACATTATGATTTCGCTTCCACCAGCCTAGACTAAGGCCTCCCAGAAAGTCTGCAATCACAATTCCTATCACCGTATCGACGGCGAAGCTATGAGTTATTCCCATGTGTCCGGCATCATGGGCTGTAAATACTAATTGGTGCCAGAAGAAACCGAGGGAAAGGCCACTGGTACCATACCAACCCATCCGTAGACACAGAAGAAACATACTGAACAGCAGAAGGTACCGACTGATCTCGAAGAGGTAGGAAGTGTAGTTACATTGGTAAAGCCCTTCCGCTCGGATTCGATCATTCAATATACGGTACCGTTGTACAATATTATCTTGTGTAGCATGATCTAATGCAGGGTATTTGGCGAGATCCAGATAGATTTCTTGTTGGGTATAGGCATCCATATGGGACAGCTTGCTTATTTTTGGATTTTCAAGTGACTTAATCGACGACAATGATGAAAGGAAGGAAACTTCATGTAGATCCGAATACTTCCTAATACCTCGTCGTCTGAGTTTGTTAGACGGTTCAGCCGCCTCGAATATCGGAGATCTTGGTGGAGTGCTGGCCTGACTCAAGATTTCAGCTCTATATTCTGCTGTATCTGGCTCCCCTGGCTCGCTATATTTCCGAAATGTGCCGCCTCGTATGGGAGGTAAGAAGTTGTTCCACCGTCCGTCTATTTTGCCGATTTGATAGCTGAGCATGCGCTCTCGTGCCTCCTCCGAGTGCAGCCTTTAGATGCATTAGCAGTACCGTATCATAAACATCGGTGGTACCTACGCATTGACTTCGTCGGTAGCGTCCCGGCCCACCATATGCATTATTACTTTATCACCACCATAAGAACCTTGTTGTCTAAGATTATGACAGTTTTACCATCTGCAATCATGCTCTCAACCTGATTCCGAGACAAGATCACTTCCTTACGAGGCACCCTTGTGGTGCTACCTGAAACCATGCCGGGCAGCCTGCGCTGCTACCACCAAGCACTCGGTATTCTGGTTAGGACTGAGAAAAACGCTAGTAACTGAAATAGAATACCCGTAAGGCCTTTGTAACCGAGGTTCGATCGTGTCCCCAAACTTATTTATCCCTTTTCGGTCAACATTAGTAACGGTCTACATATATTTGAAGGCTTGGTCTTGAACCCTGTCGATAGTTTCCTGTTTCAGAGATAGATTTATGGGTTTCTGTCATTCTTAGCATAGATTTTTAGAAAGCTGTATATTGATTTATGCCCTCCATCCACATAACTTCTTGTTTCTTTCTCGTCTCGCTGCTCTCAAGGCGTTCTTTACGACATCTCTTTCGCTGCGTCTGAAACACGGGTATGGAGAAGCTTGCAGAAGAATGGCTACGATTGGACAAGGTTATAAGCAAAGTCAACGTTCAACACAATGCGTCTATGTGCTTACATTTGGAAGGACCCTGCTACCAGGTCCGAGATTGAAACCCTTGTTGAGTACGGGAAGATTGATGAGCTTCAACTTCGACTCAGTGATAGTAAGTAGCAGCAATACCGCATACTCTTCATAAATCTAGATGGAGATGCTAAGACGACCACTAGGACTTACATTTGGCACAGCCGGCTTGAGAGCTCAAATGGGAGCAGGTTTTTCTCGACTCAACAGTTTGACAATAATACAAACCACCCAAGGATTGGCTGAATATCTATTGGAAAATGAACCAGGTGCAGCTACAGCGGGAGTTGTGATCGGCCATGATACCCGACATAATTCTATGAACTTTGCAGAACTCACTGCTGCTGCGTTCATGTGTAAAGGCATCAAAGTCTGGTGGTATGAAGAGTTGGTTCATACCCCAATGGTCCCTTTCGGTGTGACACAACTACATGCTGCCGCAGGTATAATGATTACCGCCAGCCACAATCCTGCCCAAGACAATGGATATAAAGTCTATGGCTCGAATGGATGTCAAATCAACTCCCCAGCAGATTCTATGATTGCTGCTTGTATTCTAAGAAATCTGGAACCATTAACCTGGAGTGTCACAGAGAATAAGGATCTTCAGGAGCCGATATTGCTTCCCATGAAAGCAAAATACCTTGAATTAGTTGCAAGAATTGGAAGCTTACCGGGTGATCGCAAGCCTCCCAGATTTGTGTATACTCCCATGCACGGTGTAGGGCTTAGATACATGGCGGATGCCCTCAATGCGATCCACCTCAGTGGATTTATGACAATAGTCGGACAGCAGGCTCAGCCAAATCCCGATTTCCCGACAGTAAAATATCCTAACCCCGAAGAAAAGGGAGCTCTTGATCTTGCAATGTCTACGGCAGATCAAGCAGGTATCCGCCTGATCCTAGCTAACGATCCCGATGCAGATCGCTTTGCCGTTGCCGAGAAGATTGGGGAACGATGGCATCAGTTTAAAGGCGATCAAGTTGGTGTTCTCCTTGGAGATTTCTTACGATCTAGAATATCCCCAGGTGCAAAACCTGACGACTATATGCTCACTTCAGCGGTCTCGTCGCAAATGCTATCCTGTATGGCAGCAGAAAATGACTTCAGCGTCGAAGAAACTCTTACCGGCTTCAAATGGCTTGGTAACCGTGGATTGGATCTGCAGAAGCATGGAAAACAGGTCCATTTCGCCTATGAAGAAGCCCTTGGATATATGATTCCAGATGTTGTTTTCGACAAAGATGGAATTGCCGCAGCTATACTCTTCCTTAGTGCTACCAGTCACTGGGGTTCACCATGGCTTAGGCTACAAAGGCTCTATGATCTATACGGCTATTTCGAGACGGCGAACACATATTGGAGGTCTCCCAACGTCAGCATAACAAAGAAAATTTTTGACAAAATACGGCAACTTGGGGATCCTTTCCCACCTTCCATTGGTGATCGGAAAGTCGTTCGCTGGCGAGACCTCACTCAAGCCTACGATTCTAGTACTAAAAACCATGTGCCTACATTGCCATCTTCCACAAGCAGTCAGATGATAACGTGCTGGCTTGGTGGGACATCGCTTGACCAAGGAATCCGTTTTACTGTGAGAGCATCAGGCACAGAGCCCAAGATCAAGAGTCAGCATGGAGTTCCATTATTACGAAGTCAATTTGCTAATTAATTACACTTAGTATACTTAGAGTGTCGAAGCAAAGATCAAGATTCGGCCAGAACAGGAGCGTCTCAAGTCCTGAGGTTTGTCAACCAAGAGTGGTTTAATGATCCAAGCCTCAAGCTTGAAGACAAATACCTGGTCCCCTAGATGTTGGAAAAAATCTTCTTGGAAACAGCGTAACGATGGAGACAAGCCAACACGAATCTCGCCTGCTGGAAGAACTGATCTAACGGCATGCCGCATGCAGCAATCTCGCTCAGTGCCCTTGAAAGTGCCACAATCATTACAGGACAAGCTTCATTGGTCGATAAAAACGACAGATGGTCCTGCTTGCCAGTTGTGCTCCTGGAACGGCTATAAGCATACTGAGGCGAACTTCTTAGCGAACTCATTGAGCCTAGGCTAAGCCTCGAGTTTGCTTCTGGCACAAGCAAACATCCGGTCCATGCTTTTAATGCCCTGTGACTACGAAAGAAACGCTTGGAGATGGTTATAAAATCATCGCTCTTCCCCAAAAAAATATAGTATCTCCCTTCAGACGGCGTTCTTTTCAAAGTGTCCCTAAATCTTCCCTACCTTTTCGCTACCGCGTTCCACCACTGATTTAGATCATCTGGAAACCCCAAATCGTCACCATGGTATCCTGGGATAACGACTACTCCGACTACCACCGCAGCTACAATAACCACGGCGGCTACCCAAGCTCCCGCTACCTGCCCTCCCCCTACCGCGACGACTACTTTGCCTCTCGCCACACCCGGCGAGACCCTTACTCCCACAACTACCTCTACCCCGACGGCACCGGTCCCATCAACCCAGGCCCAGGTCTTTCAAACCGCCGAAGTAGCCAGTATGCATCTCATACATCCATTATACATGCAGAGAAAACGCCCATCGCTAATACGTTTCTTAGCAGCAGCGGCTCCCATCAAATTTCCCGTCTAGGCCGCTTACCGGCCCATTATGGTGGGGACTGTTATGGGTTACCGAGGCTGCATGGGTCGCATAGCTATGATAACGAGGGGATGGGGATGGGATATGGGAGGAGGGGGCTTGGTGGTGGGCGCAGGTATGGAGGGTACGGAGGAGGGTATGACTCGGTGTATGAATGACATGTCATTGTTTGAGTTGGTGTGTATTTGATTTCGGTGTTGGGGATTGAGAATATGGTGTTTGGGGAGGGAGTTGGGTCTTGATTGAGGCATTTTCATTCAGCAGTGGTTTACCGCCTCTGCCTCTAATTAACGACCGTCCATCGCTGCACTTTCGAATATCTTTGATTTCTTTGGACCTATTTGCGCACCTTCACTGTCATACAGAGTGGGGAGATAACGCTCCGTTCGCCTCTGAGCAGAGCTTTTGTCTTATCTACCACACCAAACCAGCAGATGCAAGACATTGCTCACCCACAACCCTCTGAGATTAGAGTGCCACACCCCTAGAATAGCCTGAGGAATGAAATTTCCCCAGCGACCTTTAGACAAGAAATCCCTATGCTACAAGTCGCTATTCACATATCCCACAACCCAGCCATTCTCCTCCGCATCCGACAAAAACCCCCTAGTAATGAATCGCCTTCCCATACGTCGCCATCGCCGCCTCCTTAAACGCCTCCGCCAACGTCGGATGCGCATGACTCGTCCTCCCAACATCCTCACTACTCGCCCCGTACTCGATCGCCAGCACCCCCTCCGCGATCATCTCCCCCGCATTCGGCCCTACAATGTGAATGCCCAGTATCCGGTCCGTTTCCGCATCAGCGTAGAACTTGACTAGCCCTTCCGTCTCTAGATTCGTCTTCGCCCTTGAATTGGCACTGAACGGAAAACTCCCCGTTTTGAATTTGACCCCTTGCTCTTTCAATTCTGCTTCGTTCTGGCCAACCCATGCAACTTCGGGGTGTGTGTACATGACGCTGGGGATTGCGCCGTAGTTGACATGGCCGTAGCCCTTCTTAATGTACTCGATCGCGGCAACGGCTTCTTCCTCGGCTTTGTGGGCGAGCATGGGTCCGAAGGTGCAATCGCCGATGACGCGGATGTGGGGGAGTTTGGTGCGGTATTGTTGGTCGATTACGAGGCGGCCTCTGTCGTCGACTTCGAGGCCAATGTTTTCAAGGCCAAGGCCGGCTGTGTAGGGCCGGCGGCCGATGGCGACTAGGACAACGTCTGCGTCGAGCTACGGGGGATTTAGTTAGGCATAAAGGGGCGGGAATGCGGAGTGGGACTCACGGTCTCTTTTTTTCCACCTTTAGCGGCTTCGACCTCGAGCTTCACGCCCTCGCCACTGTCGTCGCCACTGAGAACTTTGGTGTTAAGCTTAAATTTCATGCCTTGCTTTTGTAATATTTTTTGGGTCGCTTTTGAGATTTCGGCATCCATCCCAGGGCCTCCGATCTGTCCTAAGAATTCGACCACTGTCACCTCGGACCCTAATCTGGACCATACTGAGCCCTGTTCGATTTCGGTCAGCTTTCCGTGTTGGACAGGTATACTCAAATAGGCGGAGCAACCATTTCAAGACCAATGATACCACCGCCAATAACCACCATCTTTCCCGGCACTTTGTCCAGCGCAATTGCTCCTGTACTTGTGACCACTTTTTTTTCATCTATGTTCAGGCCTGGAAAGGGTGTGGCTTCGCTGCCCGTAGCAATGATGATATTTTTGGCTCTGAACGTTTGCTCTCCGCCGTCTATCAGATTGACCTTGACTTCGTGCTCCCCAGAAAATGCAGCAGTACCCTTTACATATTCGACGTTGTTCTTTTTGAATAGAAATTCTACCCCCTTCGTTAGACTGTCCACAGAAGTGTTCTTTGCGGCCATCATCTGTTGTAGGTTGAGCTTGACATCGCCGACTTCAATACCACGCTTTTTCGTGTCATGCAGAATTTGGTGGTACATATGTGAGTTGTTGAGTAACGATTTTGAGGGTATGCAGCCGACGTTAAGACATGTTCCTCCCAAGGCTCCGCGCTTTTCTATACATGCCACCTAGACCAGCATAAGCCTTTGCCGTTTGTTTGACCGAAACTTAGGTCCCGGATGCCTCATACCTTCATGCCCTCTTGTCCTGCTTTTATTGCCGCGACATAGCCTCCGACGCCACCCCCAATGATGACAAGATCATGCTCCTCTACCAGCAATCAGCATTGCCTCATTTTTCTTCTGATGAACTGGCTTACGAGCTTCTGTCGCGTATCCTCTCCACGTCCGATTGACGAAATAGAATGTTGGTGGGTCGAATGCGCTTGAGGAACTGGCGCTCAATGGTCTTAATATGGTCCTTGAAGACGCTCTGGGTACCAGATTGCGGAACATAATGAAACACGACTGAACAGCGAGGAAAGACCAAGGATGAAGCTGGAAGAGGAAAACCTTAGACCAAGAAGTATGCTTCGCTTTCTTGGAAAATGTAGCTCAATCTTCGGTGTTCATGATTTCTTTGGACCGGAGCTCGGCCAGTGGCGGCAACAGCGATCAGCCCTACAAGGTCGGTTACGCGAAGTTAACCCTTTCCGCTGACCGACATCTACTCTTAAGTTTGGTTCAATGTATTTTAGTTCAAGGTAGGCCAGAGACTTCATTCCAAAGTGCATAAAGTGGATAAAGCTGACGGACGAGATATTGGATAATTGAGGATGCCTCTTTGGCTCTATCTATCCCAGATGCTGGGATTGTAGGCTTTCACAAATTGGATGAGAGCCTGTCCCCGGTCCTACTCGCCCACGATTGTTCCGGAAACTATAGCTTTCAGAGCATCGCCTGCTACTTTACATCCCCACTTGACATTCTCCTTATCTTGTTCGCTACCAGCCACATCAGTCTTGCTAACAACCCTTTTCAGAAAGTATTGCAAGCCTCTGGCCATGATTGGAGCCTCTTTGGGACCAAGAAAGATCTCAATAATAGGTGCTTCTGCCTTCCCATCTCCTGAATCGCGCTGTAACTCAAGGAAAATGGTAATCAGCATGAGTTCAACAAAGGTTCGAGTCTTGGTTTGTAGGTAGGCAAAGTTGAGCATCTAGCGACATCAGTCTTGGTATTTCGTTTTGGACACGTGAATAAGGGCACTTACCTTAAGTATACCGAGCCCTAAACCACCCTCTGCTACGAGGGTGCCAAACATCTTCGCCAGGTTGACTAGATATCTCAGCGAGAGTGTGTCCTCGTCATCACTGTCATCATCCTCTTTGTTGTCGTCTTCGCCTTCACCCATACGTCTAAACAGCTCCCACAATGACAGCTGAAACCCCATTTTGAGCTTCCTGTCTGAACACACTCGCCGTGCGAGCAGAGTATAGAACGGGTTGTATAATTTCTCAGCTCCAGAGCAGTGGACCAGCACCTTCGGTATCTCTTGCTCTTGTTTCTTCTTCAAGCCTAGCTTCTGCAAGCTAAGATAGGCATCATTATAGTCGGTGGCAGACATGATTGCAATAAAGATAGAGCGCCTAACGTCAGTGTTCATGCGATGTTCCTTAGCAAGAGCTATCAAATCTGCAGCTGTACTGTCTAATGTTCTTGCTTCTTTGCTACCCTTTGTGGTTGAGCTGGGTATATTAGTAATCTGTTCGCCAGAATCTCGAACTTCGTCCTTGTAGCTTGCTCCTATTAGCCACCACTTACCTCGTTTGTCAGTTTCCTGGATGTCCTTGAGTCCAATTCTGAGAGGCTCACTAGCTTTGATGTTCCGAGTGTTGAGAGAACCTAGTATCTTTTTCATTCGAATGGTATGTTCCGAGGTGACTGTAGATGCAGCAATGCCAGTCTTGACGCGGTTGTTCTTTATATTGTAGATGGTCTCAATCATGAACTTCGTCCGCACAGATAGGTTTGTATGCCCAGCTTTTTCAATCGCTTGTTGAAGCAAAACGACAATATTCCGTGATGAGGATGGATCGTCTTGCCGGAGTTGCAGCCCAGAGCCTAGTAAATTCGTAAGAAGGTATTTTCGTTTCATCATCGCAATTAGCGTCCACAAACTTACTGCGCATAATTTTCAATAGTAGTTCAGCATTAGTCTCTGTCAGTTCTTCTAGGAAAAGGCGAATGAAGTCATAGATCAGATTGCTACCAATAACCTGAAAATTGTACAATTCTGACAGTAAACTTGTGAGATTCATCGACCTCTTGGCTTTACTGTCCCCACCTGCTTCCGATTTGTAAAATTTGTTAAACTCCTCATGAATTCTTTGGATCGCCTGCGCTCCGAAATCCATTCCTATGATTTTGTATATAGCTGCAATAAAGCCTGCATGTAAGATAATGAACGTGTCTTGCAAGCTCGTGGGATCGCAAAGTAAGCCCAATAGTAGGTCAAGTAGCTTTGTGGACACATGTTGTCGGGGGTTGTCTCGATACAGTTTTTCTACTTCTCCGAGAATGGAGACAAGATTAGCTTCTGACATTCGATTGAGAAGGCCTTGAATCTTTCGTCTCAGACGCGAGATTTCTTCTGATTGTGTTCCGTTCGCATCTCTCGGTAAAGGCGGGACGTTACTATAAGGTGCTGTACCATCAGAAGGCGCCACAGGAGCGACATATGGATTTTCTCGGACCTTTTGGGTCGTAGCATGTGGTGATGACAAGTCTTCGTCTGGTTCCTCAAAAGAAACAGCCTCATCCTCATCGTTATCCATTGAATCTTCCTCGTTTTCCGGATTATCATCGCTCAGATTTCCTTCCTCGCGGCCACTAGCCTCTGCCGAAGAGGTATCTTCGGCAGCAATCTCATCAGTGCCTTGGAGCATCCTCAGAGCTTTCTGTCTTTTCCTTTCCAGCCACTCATCTCCCTCGCCCCTCTTCCTCTTTCCCAATGAAGCTTCTTCCGAAAGTCCCGTATCGTCCAATCCACTCAACAGTTCATTCAGACCATCTTCCTCAAAGGCTTTAGGTAGCTTATTCTTGCCCTTCACTCCCAACGCCTTCTCCAGAGCTGCGATCTCTTCATCATCGGCAGCCAGCCGGTCCTTTGTCCCCTGGGATACTCTGACTCGCGGAGGCGGTGAATGTGAACAAGGAGCCCGGATTCCACCCTTTGAGTATGGGTCGTAACTTGGCCTTGCGGGCTTGAGTATCAACTTGTGGTGTTTTAATGGTTCAGCAACTGCCCTGTTTTGATGCTCCTCAGTAGCAGACGAGGACTTGTCGCTATCACTGTAGTTCCTTTGATTTGACTGCTGCTTCAAAGTCTTTTGTAAGGATACCGACTTTGACGGTAGGTTCCTGGCCTTCTTCTGTATTCTTGCGACCTTTCTGCGCTCTTTGCGGACTGCAGACCCAGTGCGCTTGTTCCGACCCGCATTATTTCCTTCTACGGCATATCAGCCACGAGGTATGTATTACGTGGAGTAGAGGTTACCTGCGACACCAATTTCTTCGAATAGTCGCCGAGGAAGCTTCGCAGTGTTGTGGATTGGTCGATGCATATCTATGTATAAGGTCAATAGAAATTTACAGTGGAGTTTGCACGGATTTAAGAGAATCATCAAACGTTCACCAGATTCTACTTGTTTGCACGAGGTTTCCGCGCACGCTAAATTAGAGCCCTCACCACTAGAATATGCGACCTCGGCTCGGTGTCGTTTTTTTTTTGGCAACCCACCAACATGAAAATCAATCATTAATTCAACTGAACTCCGAATAGCTTCAAATTCGGAGTTCGTCCTACGATTTGAATGTTCTAAATATTCCTCTAAGAAAGTAGGAACTCAGCCGTTGTGACGCCGGATGGTCGCTTCTTCAACTCAGCCTTCTCCTTCATTTTTCGGCCCTCTTCGCCTTCTCCTCCTCTTTTTTGGCCCTAACTGAAGCCAATTCTCTGCATTCGCTCACTTTTACGACTTCGAATTTTGCTGCTACTGTTCCGGGTTGACCATCGCGTTTAACCCTTGAAGCAGCTGCTTCCTGTATGGCCTGAAAGTCTCTGGCTGTAATATCGAGAGTGTAAGCCGCAGTCATTGAACCTCGAATAAATCGATTCATATGTATGAGATCACTTTGTGACGAGAATGTTCTGGCTGCCGTCTGGTTTTTGAATCGTCTATCAAGTACACAGCCTAAACATTTCTTGGCGGCACGAGTATCTTTAGGCAGTGAGGGGCCAATCACGTTCGGCTTCGTTCAGCCTCACAAGCCCCCACACCTCATCTTCTGACATCTTGTTCCTGAGCAAATCATGTTCATTGATCGTTCTGTCTGAGTGTTGTTGTGTAATGCGTCCGTCATGGAGTCGGCCACCAACGCTGACAGCGCTGATGCATCTTCAGTCGATGTAGCAGGGCAAGCCATACAAGAACAGATCCGGCAGATCCTGAAAGAAAACTGGATCGGACCTCAACGAGCCTTACTAGCATCCCTGAACGAACTCCGCAACTGGTCTCCTAACCATGTCGCGGCTCTTTTCCGATTTCTCCCACCCATTTCGGGTAGGAAACTTTATCCTCTCGGGCCCGAATTCCGTACTCTACCAAACGGTTCTCGGCGTTGGAAAGAGCTTGGAATGAAAGTTGCTATGCTTGGAGCTGTTAACACTGTTGCAGTTGTGGGATCACCGTTTCTGCTGATGGCTACAAAGGCAGATCGAGAAAAAGCTGTCCGTGGGATTAAAGACTTGAACATTCACACGATCTCTTCGTCCTTTTTCGTGAAGCCCCCGTTGGAGATGATGGAGCAGGCAGCCACATCGGGCAGAGTACTCTGTGTTAACAAATGGGGTCAGTTCCGTATCCTAGACTCAGGTTATGCTGCAATATCGCACGTCTGGGGGGAAACTCTTGGGCTGGAATTCAATGACGAAAAAAGTGAGCAGGATCCACGAGGCTTCAACATGTCTCATTTCACGCGGATGATGGATATAATTGGTAGGACCGGTTGGGAATGGATCTGGTTTGATCTTCTAGCCATTCCGAGGAAATCCGATTTGCCGACTGCATCTGGAAGCTATGAATCTTTGAAAGTACTCATCATCAACAGTCTTCACAACGTCTACAGAAATGCAGAGGCTATAATTATTCTAGATGGTCTCACTCTGCAGCTCAGCTCAGGCGATCCCTTAGATGCAGCTGCACTTCTCTCTTGCGGGCAGTGGCTGACGAGAGTCTGGACGTATCAGGAGGTGAAATTGGCACGAAAGGCCAAGATCATCACAGCTACTCATGTCATTGATTTTGAGGAAATGGTCACTGCTCTCAAGCAGCAAGAGGTCTTAGATTACCCTCGATGGCATCAACTACGGCTCACTTTCGACCGCCTTCTCCCTCATTCGGATGTTGGTATATCTTTGGCCGATATTGCAATGTCCTGTGATCACCGATCAACCACCAATGATGTCGACTATGCTCGAGCATTTTTTGCACTACTCAGACTTGAATGGAAGACTGGTTGGACGTACGAAGATGGGATCATGGAGATATTTCGCTCGCAACCACGACATGTGTCTAGGATTGCTGGAATGCATGGTCCTCGTGGACTTCCCCCACCTTACTCATGGGCACCGAAGTACCTCGTGCAGCTACAAGGTAAGATCAACGGCAATTATGACTGCGCGATGGGTATGCTAGTCGGATATTGGTATACTGTGGCAATCAAATCGGTTAAGCATCGTGGTTATAACGAGCCGGAAAAGAAAGTCTTTTTCGATTTGATAGTGATTGATAAGAACGCGGGCGAGGTGCAAGTTCAGATCTCTATGTTCCCAGGACTAATGACGGTAAAGCTCGAAAAATGGATCGATGAGACTCTGCCATATGGGAAGACAAGAATATTATGCAGCAATGATCTAGTCCAGGGAATCCACTGCCACGTTGTACTACTTGCAACTCTGAGCAGTGTAGAGACACCGGAATTGGGTGTTGATGCTATAGGTGAGATTGCTGAAAGCGCAGTTCTAAACCACGGATCGGTAGAGGCGACGAAGTTGCATTGGTTACTGAATTAACTATTATGAGTGACAAGGTGATGCCTTTGAATTTTCCATTGCCTTGGAACGAGGAACGAGAGGAAGGTTTTTTGTTCTAGGCGGCTAGGGTTTTGAAGGAGTAAACACTGGGAAAAGAGGTCCTGACGTTCCCAAAAGGGTTTGGGTTATATATTTCAATGAAATGAAAGTGAGATGAAAGTGAGATAAAGTTCTCTCCATTTTTTCAAAATTGTTTCATCTAAACTCATTTCATCTTGTCGTGAGATTTCCATCTCATTGGGCGACGTATCTAATCTCAATTCAGTAGAATTGTAGACAACGAGCATGTTGAGAGCTTTAGACTATGCCCCGCGATTTTCGCTAAAATCGAAAATCGTAACCACATTTTTGCATATTCTAGCACGATACCTGAATAGCCGCAGCGCTTTGTTGCTACGAGGACTCGTCTTCATTCAGTTGATGATAAGTCATGCCATGATTATAGTATATTGATTGGTGCAGAGAATCATTCCACGTCCCCGATAGCATCATTCGACTATTCAGATCATAATTGTAAAGCTCTGAAGCCCCTTATTTTACTATTGCCGATATATCTAATGGCGCCGTTTTTTGTTTCCCTGATGCCGCGATCACAAACTTTTGACTTCACCACGGCCCGTCAAGAGTTCCGCTCCCAATGGACTCATCCGAGCGATGTCTTCTCCGTCCTTCTCATCCTCGGCCCCGACGTTATCAGTCGTGCTCTCGCACAGCTCGCTGGGGGAGCCCTGACACCTGTCGCGTTCTCATTTGGCGAGTTCAGAGTCATTCAACGTCATGCCCCTTGCACTGGATTGAAGTATTCTAATCCACTTCTCTACTTTAGGCTGGGTCGCTTACGGAGTATCAGCCCTTGTCTTCGCCGTGGGTGAGAACAAGCTCATGCCATCGGCACCAGATAGCCCAAGCATCGTCATCAACGGAAAGAATGGATATGTGAGGAATAATTCTAGCTGGATATTAGGAAGACTTGTCAGGGATTTTGAGAGCTGGATGAGTAAAGATGCACGGATTAAAGTAGAGAGTATGATAGAGGAAAAGTGGGCTGACGACAAGAAGAAAGCGGAGGAAAGCTCACAGGAGAAGCTGATAAAGAGTGCGCAAGTAGGGCTTTGTGTGTCGATCTATAAACAAAGCACTGAACGGGAGCAGGGTGTTCCAGTGCAAGACTGGATTTACTGCAGCGGCTTCGTGGTTGCACTGATCCAGCTTGGCATTTCAGCAATCCCCTATGGCTTATTTGGAGACTGGGGAATCTTGATGATCACAGCGTCCGGGATTGTCCTTTCATTTTTATCGGGGAGCTTTCCGCAGTGGAAGAAGGAGAAATGGGCATGTCGGCGCAACACGAATAAGACAGTCATCCTCACCAGGGGAAATGGAAGCCAACATGCTATCGTTATTATAGAGCACGGAAGAGGCCTCGACCTGGAAGATCTGGCGGCTGGGCCAGTGAACGTGAATGTATCTGCTACAATGTCTACTAGGATTGCACTTGCTGTGCTAGCCGTATTGTGGATACTTCTGCTCATTTCCGCAGCCGGTCAGAAAGAAAATTCGTGGTTCTTATTAGCTGTCGGTGGCATAGGGATGCTAGATAATGTTGCTGTTGCAGGCTGGCAAAGGAAACCGAGCGCCTTTGGGGTTCATCTAGATTTCATTGAGGTTATTGGAAATAAGAAAGTTATGGGTGCTTTGCTCCAGGTGGAAGAGAGCTACCCACATGTCGGAGCGAGTATGCGACAGACGTTCTTCCCGGGCGGATTACGGGATGAAGAGAAGAGAGAATGGGATAGCTTGGCAGATAAGGGAAGGAATTTTGATACGGAGCAGAAAAGGTTGAAAGTTGAGAAGGAGAAGCAGAATGTGATGGGCGAGACAAGGCGATCGAAATAATGCGTCTGAAAATATCAATGCTTACGACGTATATACAAGTCAATCTGGCGTTGTTAAATCACGTAGTAAAATCTATACTCAAAATTGTTCTTTTATAGAAGACTAATACATAGTAGATCCTAACATTCCATCTACAAAGTAGAGAAATATTCACCATCTAAGGGGAGAATTTCGAACATTATATTTCCTAAACTTAGCTGATCTTATTTTGAACCCAATCATTCTGTGATAGCTTGACACTTATGTTGCTACTCAAACTTTATGCTTCAGCAACTGACTCAACGAGAAACATTATCATCGTAGCTACATAGTACTACACTTACATCTAATGCAGAGAACAGATAAAGTTGAGTATATAAATAAACTCTCTGACTTTAAATACATCTAAAAATATACGAACAATCATGTTTGATTAGCGACGGATCTCAAGTGTATAACTTTTGAAGTCATTAACCCGTATTGATAAAATTTAATTGGGAAAAAAAAAAGATAGAATGAGTAGAATGTGTTTGACAACCTAATATATGGCATGAGAGAAGTGGTGTTTACCTCACGCAAAGTTGAGTGAAGGAAAAAAGATATGGTGCGCATTTTAAATTTATAGAAGCCGAGAGACGAAAGTGAGGGTCCGTATTCGAAAATGCTGTGGGCGCTCTTTTGGTTCTTTCTACGCGCTTGCAGGACATTTCGAACTCCACCTTCCTCTTGATTACCTGGATTCGGTCACGTCAACTTTTTTGGTGTTTCGGTTGGATCCACGGGGGGAAATTATGCCATCATTTTCCATGGTCACGTGTATTTTCTAGTATTTTCAGTACGCCAGCTGAAAACTCTTGACTTTCTTGCGGATATTGACGAGGCTTGGGGATGGACTTGGTATTCGGGGATGAGGAGACTAAGGGGTGGGCTGACGGGGTTGGTTGTTTGATAGAACGCTGGTGGGAGGGGGGGATGGGGGATTTGGAATCGTGTGAAAAGGCTCGGGGAGTCTATGTTTACTATCTGAAGATACGATCTTAGCAGAATATTGTCTCTGGGGTGCATAAGTCTAGCTAAGGGTAGGAGCGTGGTAGAGTCCCTGCATCAAGAGGTTAAGATGAGGATAAAGGTATAGTTAATGTGGTTCATTCTCTTCTTGACTTTTGTAGTCTAAGACTCCTCGTTTGCGCGCTCGGTTTTCTTTCAAACATGTCCAGACGGTAAAAGATCTTCGGGAGCTCAGCGCGTTCGAGGCACTCCTCACACCACCAATAGCTTGTTGATATAGGGTCCCTTCGGTGGGTGTAATGTGGCCGAGGGTTTGACGTAGTTTTTACAGGGGGTTCTATATCGCCAAGGGCGTAGTCCGCCAGAATGCGGTTCTCACTTTGTTCATGTAGGAGAACGAAACGCTCGACTCCTTCCACATTCTAAAAGGGCAATGGTCTTTCATCGAGGGCCATGCGCTTCGCTGAGGACGTGCTTAGGGGTAAATTGTATGCCTGCTTTGTGTCATTGCTCGGGGCTTCGTTGGAGGACCTCGTTGCCTGAAATTATTCCAATCCATACACGGATGTTCAATAAAGAGGCGAAGTAGATCTGGCCCACACACAGGAATCGAGAATTGGAGTCAAAGTCGTGTCTCATGTTCTTCGCCATTCCATGGAAAGCACCACAACCACTATGACAGTGATCCGTTAGAACGATATAGCAGCCGATGGTGTTGTATACTGAGATAGATATGTAACGGTAGGGCGTGGAACTCATCTGCCACTTGGGCTGCCTGCCGGGCTGGGAGCGATCGAGCGAGATCCCCGAAGAGTAGCCGGAGATTCAGATGATCGTTGAAACGTTCTTGTAGCCGTCATAACTGTTGCATGTTGCTCTTGAGGCGGTAGCTGTTCGAGGTCTTTCGAGGTTTATTCATCTCCACACTTGTTAAGGCACTTGGAGTTCCGTCAAATACTCTGTACCCACCAAGTACCAACACGTCATTGTGAGAAGGAGCGCCACCAACATAGAAATTCTAGAAAAGAGCAATGCCCCGCGGCGTAGTTCCTGGGGCAGACACTGGCAGTCAAGGTTAGCAGGTTATTGCCTAGGTAATTTGAATGCAGCCGCGAGGGTTGAAAGGAAATGAGCTCAATTGGTTGTTGTCTGCACCAACATTTAGCATCAAGAAAGTAACGCGATGTAATGAGAAGCGGTATCGCGAGCACGTGAAGAAAGAGCTCGATACATAGTAGACCCCAACTATGGTGAGACTGGCATTTACTAGCTAGTCAAGAAAACCAAAACAGCAAACTGCTCCGTAATGGGATGTCGATCGGATGTGGATTGTGGAGAAATGAAGATCAATTGTGGTGGCGATGGACGAAGGGAAATCTATTTCTTATGTTTCCCATCAGATGCTGATATCACGCAAATCATATATATAATCATAATGTAGTCGACCTGATCGGTGAACAGGACGGAATATTCCAGAACAGGATCCCTGTAGCACGTGACATGCAATATCATCAAACGCAAGTGCCGGTGTCCTTATTGTGTATGTACTACAGACTATGGTCCACAGTCCTCATTAACTTGTCCTAGAGTAGTCGGAGCTAGGAGTTAGCCGCCGCTCCGGGGAATTTAGATATTCACGGCAAGAAAGGCCTAAACCCAAATGAGGGTACGGGCCCAGTTCTTGCCAAGTCAGGTACCTTAGTCATTACGCAGTTTAGTGTCCACGTGCTCACTTTCATTGGCCCGTTTCAACGACATCTCAATCTTACCCCCACCAACCGAAGAGAGCACGGCCGAAACCTGTTGCTGACATGCTGGACGGGCATGATATGGCGTTCTAGAGTGCTTCTGCCTACCTATCAATGCTTCTTGCCACACGAGCAATGCTGCGATGCATGTGTGTGATGATGCTGCATCAATCCCACCCAGATGGGAACAACCAATGCGTCTTTGTCTCCACAATCCTCTCCACTGCGGCGTCACCAGACCCCCACCGCTGTTGCTGTATGTACGCATGGGATGCTTTGGCAAGCGATAGTGTACAAAGATCTGTCCCAGGGTTTAGGGAATATGCCTTGTAGCAGGACCAGAACTCCTTGGCATCTCCGTCAGTCTCCTGATGTAATGGAAGAAGTAATAATAACCAGGGCCATTAAGCAATTTGATATGCCAAGAGACACGTTCGTGAAGGAGCAGCTGTGACTTGCTGCCACAAGCCAACCAGGCTTCGCCTCAAAGGCTATGGAGAAGACATTCTAGACAGTCTTATGATACTCGGTAGTCCTGATAGAGATGCACGGGATGGTGGGGGGGCAGCGTCGGGCGCCAAGGACCCAAGAAGGTCGCGGTTGTTCGAGGTCTTATACTTAGACTGGGCCGATCAGGATGGGATTTCCGGGTTGTGACAGATGATTCGTGATAGACGAGCCCTAGCTGTGTGCCAGCCTCGAGCCCCAACACAGACGACTCGAAGGGGACAAGTGCAGCGGTCAGGGTTGCTTGCACGGGCATCTGCAGGACAGCGTAATTGGCTCGTTGGTTGAAGCTGTGCAATCGATCATTGCTTGGCAGGCAAAAAGGTCTCTGGTGCTTGGAATTTAGTGGTTTTGGTGGCACGAGTGGGAAGGCTCTTTAAGCGGCCCCGAGGACGCATGATAGGCTTGCCGGGCTTTGCGATGCAGATTGGGGGACCACCATCACTCGGTGCTATCGTGACTGCGGAGCACCGTAGCACAGGGATAGTATAGCAATCGTAATAACGGAATCGGCATCTTCGCCGCTCGAGTCTCGAGTCTCGACTGCGTGTTTTTGTTTTGCATTTGGGAGAGCAGTGGGCTGTCCGCTAGTCAGTAGTGGCAGAAAACCGGATGGTGCCACTAAAGCAAACTATCGTCCGATGGTAAGTGTACGCAGTAGTACCTTAATACTGTATATCAAGGGTACTGTCCCCTCCCACCCCTTCATGCAAGTTGACACAATCTCCTTTTGCTGTCCATCATCAATTGCCCAGTCGACCAACACAAGCTTTACATTGACTTGGATTGCTTTGCTTTCTCGACATGGCTACCAAGACAGTAGGCGGCAATGCTGCCTTCCACAACTTCCACAACGACTACGCCCACATCGCCGACCCCAACGAGCGACGAAGGCTCGCTCTCGCCGAGATCGATAAGGCGCCGTTTGGATGGTACCACGTTCGTGCGGTGGTAGTGGCAGGCATTGGTTTCTTCACAGACGCCTACGACATCTTCGCCATCAACCTCGTGACCAGCATGTTGGGAGTCGTGTACTGGCACGGCGCGAAAGTTGGGCCAGGCCAAATTCCGAGCAGTGCGGATACCGCCATCAAGGTCGCGACGTCTGGAGGAACGGTCATTGGTCAAGTCGCTTTCGGTGCTGCTGCTGATATCTTCGGTCGAAAGAAGATGTATGGAATCGAGTTGATCATCATCATCGTCGCTACTCTCGCTCAATCCCTGTCTTCTGCCTCTCCGGCCATCTCCATCGTCGGTATCCTCATTTTCTGGCGGGTGATCATGGGGATCGGAATTGGAGGAGATTACCCATTGTCATCTATCATCACCTCCGAGTAGGCTTTTCCGGTCCGTTCAGTTTTTGGCGTTTTGGTCTGACAGTCGCAGATTTGCTACTACAAAATGGAGAGGCGCAATGATGGGCTCTGTTTTCGCCATGCAGGGAATTGGTCAATTCGTCGCCGCCATCATCGCTCTCATTGTCGCCTCCGGTTTCAGGCACTCCCTCGAGAGTTCCAAAACCGCAGCTGCCTGTGGTGGTGTCTGCGGTTTGGCCGTTGACAAAATGTGGCGCGTTATCATCGGTTTCGGTGCCGTCCCCGGCTGCATCGCCCTCTACTACCGTCTGACCATCCCTGAGACCCCTCGATACACCTTCGATGTGGCTCGTGATGTCGAGAAGGCCGGCGAGGATACCAAGGCTTATATCCAGGGCAAGTTCGAGGGTCATCCCGACGAGATCACTCGTGCAGCCACCATCCAAGACGCCCAGGCTCGTCTTGACACTCCCAAGGCCAGCTGGAAAGACTTCGTTCGCCACTATTCGCAATGGAAACACGGCAAGGTCCTCCTCGGTACAGCTGGATCATGGTTTTTCTTGGATGTTGCATTCTACGGTCTTGGGCTCAACAACACTGTCATCTTGACTGCCATCAAGTACGTCAAGGGTGCCAACATGTACAGAGTCTTTCGCAACGCCGCCGTGGGTAACTTGATTATCGTCTGTGCCGGTTCTATTCCCGGGTACTGGGTTACGGTAGCTCTCGTGGACACGGTTGGGCGCAAGCCGATCCAATTAATGGGTTTCACCATGCTCACTATCCTCTTCATCATTATCGGTTTCGCATACGACAAGCTTATCCAGCACAACGGCGCTCTACTAGCCCTTTACGTCCTTGCCCAGTTTTTCTTCAACTTCGGTGAGTCACATAAACCCTCCCCAAAACCACCATGTCCGTAACTCCCACTAATGATTCATCATCCAGGCCCCAACGCCACCACCTTCATTGTTCCTGGTGAATGCTTCCCCACCCGCTACCGCTCCACCTCGCACGGTCTTTCAGCCGCTTCAGGCAAAGTCGGCGCCATCATTGCCCAAGTCGTCTTCGGTCCTCTCCGAACCAAGGGCGCGCTACCGGGCTCGAACGCTTCCCCCTGGCTTAACCACGTCATGCAGATATTCGCACTGTTCATGCTGTGCGGTATCTTCACGACCCTGCTCATCCCCGAAACGAAGAGAAAGACCCTCGAAGAGCTCGCGGGCGAGGTTCCTGGAACTTCGAATTATGATCCTGTGAGCAGTGGGCACGGGCCTTCGGGTGGGTATAGGCACGGGAGTGAAGAGGATAGTGGGTTGAGTGGGGAGAAGGTCGTTTAGACTTGGTTTTTTCTTTGTACATTTTTGAACTTTGGGAAACTTTTGCTCAGCAGGCGGATTTTGGTTAGACCGGGTTTATATAATGTTTCTCTCAACCACCATCGTTGAAAACAGAGGTCGTGGCGGGGGTGTACATCATTCAATGGCACATATATTAAAAACTTCTCTGATTCATTCTCGACCTTGTCGACTACCCAAAGCTTTGTCTACGACTCAACATCCTTGGCCTCAGCCCCAATTCTCCCCTTCATCATTCATTAACCCCTCTTCATCACATTCACGTCTATATCTCCTCGGTATTTACCATATGATTCTACACCACCTCATCCTCACCTTTCCCCCCCCCACAAACATTCTTAGCCCCATCCATCTCCCTCTAGCGACAAAACCCGCCTAGGGTTTAAAAGACACTCTTTCTTAGCCAGGATTGTGTGTTGAGGAGGGTTTTGGGTTAGCTGAGCTGGTAGGGAGTTTGAGACAGAAAGTGAGAGTGTGTGTTTGTGTGTGTGAGAGAAGGGAGAAGGGAGAAGGGAGAAGAGGGGATGAACGAGACCTTGAAACAACAACCACGGTGCCGCTACTCAACTCTATCACTCGCGCACGTTACAATCGCATCAATAGCCCAAAAGTATAAACTCTTTCCCTTCTTGCCTCTGCGCCTAGGTTCAAGGATACTTGTTTTTTGGGAAGCAGGAA